>ENA-UOUE01002009-UOUE01002009.1-compost-metagenome-genome-assembly--contig:-NODE-2009-length-10701-cov-15.075584_pt1 | contig 10701 bp, 6 predicted proteins | sample MGYA00238146_ERZ747223 | MGnify/ENA primary metagenome ERZ747223 (study PRJEB28781, sample SAMN06268865) | compost metagenome | isolation source: single cell | place: USA: California, Emeryville, Joint... | reverse complement strand
TTATAGATGGAATGGACTTCTTGCGTTTTATATCGGAGACTTTCAAGAATTCTTTGTTTTTACGCTCCTTCAATTCAGGGAATCAGCTAAACCTGCGTTCTCGCTCATTTTCGGCATTCTCTTAGTGGTTTCATACTTCGCGATTTTTTCATACCTCAGTATCGCTTTAAATCGCAGAAAAAAAGCTGCTAAAAAGAAGCTAACACATTCTAGAAGAAGACCAAGGGCACAATCTATCACAAACAAAGAAGAAGAAATGATAGGTGATGTTCCAGAGAGCATGAATATGGTGATAGACGAATTCGAACGCAAGAATTGGTACTCAAGGAACTTCCTTCTCATAATGTGCCTCCAAAATGCGATAATCGCTTTCATATTGGTCTTCTTACAAAACTGGGGAACTATTCAAACTGGTATATATTCATATATCGCTATTTTCTACGGAGTCTTAGTTTTGGGAACTTTTCGACCATTCAAAGAAAAATCGCAGACCGTGATATTTTTCATATCTCAAATCATAAAAGGTAGTATGGGCTGTCTGGCACTTGCACTCGGCCTTGATGACAAATGGCTACTTTTTTCTGATGATCAAAGGAACGCTATCGGCATTGCTCTCATCACCCTCGCATGTATTGGAATTGCGAGCAACTTGCTTCTATCGGTGGGAATGGTCTCAAAAGCAATCATCGAATATTGTCGTAAGTTCAGAAAATCTAGACAAACCAAAAAATTCCCAAAATCCAAAATCATTAAACCAACCTCTAGGCGACCGAAACCCAAGAAAGTAACCCGTGTTGTCTCACGACATACTTCCCACAATAATTTAGGCGGTTCAGATGATCCAATTGGACTAAATTCCCATAATAGTTCTCCCGCAAACCTTATTCTAAGACGTCGACCAAAGCCCTATCATTCCAATACTAATGGCTCTCCACATCAACAGCAACAGCAGAGAGCAAGATCGGATAGTAACGAGCAAACAGAATTTCATTTCCAACCAATAATAAAACCACTAAAACGTGGGCTTAAAAGAAAAACTGTAACCCGTATATTGTTTAATAAATGATTACTTGTTAGCTGTAAAGAAAACAATCGTTCATACATTGATAGATTCGTTTTGGCTAAGCTTGTATTCGTAACTTTATATCACAAATTCTGAAACTGTATACACAATGGTATACAGTGGTACCCTTGTATTACTTTGTTTGAGAGACAATTTGAAAACTTGCAATGGAAGAAACTTTGAATTTCTGTGACAATTTAATAATAATACCCATCCAATAACCAGATACAGTAGATGAGATGCATCTAACTCACTATAGATAAAATAGTTTTTTAAAACACTTCTTCTTTGAACTTAAACGTCTTCAAATTCGTTGAATATTTCTTGCACTTTTCCTCAACCTCAGCGCCCATTGCCTTATTCCCGCACAGGAAAACACCAATTTCGGTTGCTCCATCATTCGCCTCGCTCTTCTCCTTGAAAATCTTATCCCATTGCGGTCTTCCAGTATACACATTCGAACAATAGCAATGCGCCTTGAGTTCTCCTCTCTTCTTCAGCTGTTCAATCGCATTCCACAAAAACAGCGATCTGAAATCAGTTCTCATTGCGGCCTCTCCAGTGAAATAGAGGTTGATCTTCATAAAATTGCTTCCCATGCCAAACTGCTCTCTCAGAAGCCCTTGGAAAAGCGTCACTAGCCAAGTCAACTGGCTGGATTTTCTATTCACCCAGTAAAAATCTAACGTCTCGATCTTTAGGTTCTCCTTATCGTTTTGAACACGATGCAGCAGTTCTCGCAACACAGACGCGAATGGCGTTGCCCCGACCCCTGAGCAGATCAGCATAACGTTTTTGTAGTCGTTGAACTGCTCTGTAGGTGTTCCGAACGGTCCGTCCATAATCACCGTTGGTAAATCGTTGCCAGTAAGGTTCGCCTTTGCTAATTCAGCGAGTTCATTGGTCCAGTCCCCAACAGGACTGATATGGAAAGTGATGTTGTTTTGAGTTGGTGAGGAGCTGATTGTGAACGGATGCCATTGGAAAAAGCGGATCCTAGGGATATTAAGCGAGCAGTACTGTCCGCTTCTGTAATCGAACGATGATGGGCGAGGTACCACCAGCTCGATGACCCCGGAAGAAAGCAAGCGGATTGAAATCGCACGGCCTCTGTTAACAAAGTATCGGTAGAGCTTTGCGAGCTTCTCGAGGGTGAAAATAGCGCCGGGAACAGCGAAGAAGAATTGGAAGATGTGTGGGGCTGCTAGTTCTTGCATTCCATGAATCGCAAGGAGGACGTAGATGGCGATATAGAGATGATGGGAGTACCAAAACGCCTCAAATTTCTTATGGCGGATCTTCGCGATCGTCATGACGACCAACACAATCATCAAAATCTCAAGGCAGATGCCAGACCAGCCCGGAATACTATGGAAAACGAGCCAGGTATAGGTCGGTACCCCGGTTAATTGGTGATATGCTACCTTCTCGTTCAGCTCATCCAACGTCATCGAGGCTATCCGAGGGAAGGTTCCTCCTAAATGGAATATCGTGTGGATGGTGCCGGTAACGAGGATATACAGTGCAAGGAAACGGTGATAGGCAACCATCTTATGGATCGGGAACACTTTCCTTAGGGAGGTATGGTGGACTGCTCTTTGGAAGTTCTTGCTGATGGTGAGGAGGAGGATAGTGCTGTTAAGGTTGATTTGCCCTGCCATTTGCCTCGTTATCGAGCGTTGGTAGAATCCAAACCGGTCCTGGGTCCAGTAGTAAGCTGAGGCACATAAATTCAGAATCATCCAGCAAAAGAAGGCAGGCAGAGAGCTTCTCTCGATGGAAAGGGCAGAGCCTACTTTGCCCCAGAACCCTGCAGGCTTTTGGGCTTTTTTTTCTGGTGCGCGTTTTTCGTGGAAGCTTTCTCTTCGCAAATTGCTGATAAATTCAACGAAAGTTTTTTTAGAAATGTCCTGCTCTTCAGTAGTGTAGTTAATCTGCTTGTACACATGCATACAGACTTTTTTAATGGAATCTTCATCGAAACAGAGCCCATTGAAGGAGTTGAATCCCGCCATCATCTCAGTCAGGTCGCGGAAGCTGATGGAACCATCACTATCGAGATCGGCGAGGTCGAAAGCCAACTCAGCTTTACGTTCGCCGCTGTTGTCGGTTTCGGTGTTTGCGATATTTAATGAAAGGCTAATTAGGAATTTTCTGATGTTGAGATCGAATTGATAAACGTGGCTATCCAAGTTCCGCGTGATGCCGAACAGGTTGAAATAGGTGGCGTCGAGCTCGATCTTCTTGGTCAACTGCTGGACTTCTTGCGTGGTGAGCATGATCTGAGGTTCTGGTGGCATTGAGCTAATAATGCTCTTGATTTCCTTTAAAATGGGGTATATCTGGTCGATTGTGGAGCTGTTTGTGAGGGCTCTGAGCAAAGGGAGGAGCGAGGCGCGAAGAGCGGTCTCGTCCTGGCCTTTATGGACCAGGTTCATGCTGAGATCGACCGCAGTAGTGTCGTCCATTTTGATAGCAGAAGAGTTTAATTTTATCTTTATTCAAGACTAATTTATCGAGTAAAAGATTAATTTACCAAATGAGATCCTATTAAGTGAATCACTACTACTTTACCTCTTGAAGCACTGCTATCCATCTCTTTGTATTGCTATTTTTTTTATATTCTTAGCGATAAAATATTGGAATGGTAGGTGTTATCTTCAAGAAATAAGCTATGACTCTAATAGCAGAGGGCCAGTTCCTTACTACCTTGAGTATTTAGAGTCATAATCAAAGAAACTGCCAATTTTTCATTTTTCAAAGTAATTCTAATTCCTATCACATTCCTATCACAATAATTGAAGGGAAATGAAGTCCAGCAGTCTCTCAATTCGTTTCTTTTTTCATTTAGTATAGATATTAACAAAACCATGAGTTTTCTTTTAAAAATTACATCCAACTAGCCATGAAAAAGAACCCTTCTATGTCGAATTTGCTTCAAAATCCATGGCTTTTTATTCAGTTCTCGTTCTAAACTTATCTACTCACAAATAATTTCAGGAATGATAGTTTTCTTTGGTTTTAAATATGAACTAAATAAAGATTTTTCCTCCAATATAGCACATTAGTAACAACTATACACAAAAGTAATGCAAGTTAATTACATTTCATGGAACTCTACATTTAAATGGTACTTTTATATACTTCCATTAATTATGAGTATCAATCTCAGTATCCGAACCTCTGCTGCCGCTCTCGCTCATCTCCGTGCTCGAAGTTCTCGATGTCCTCGTGGAATCGGCTTTCACTGGCTCCTTCACACCGAACTGATGCATCACGATCCTGTAAAATAGCTCACTAGCTTTTTCGATCGCTTCGTCATCGAAATCATAAGAGGTTTCATGAATAAACGGATTATCTTGTTCCTTCTTCCCTGACGTCGGGAAGAAGAACACTCCAGGCAAGTAGCGGGTATAATAACTGAAATCCTCGCTTCCTGGGCCAGGTAATCCCCAGTCACCAACCTGCGCCTCTCCATACACTTCCTTCGCAAGCTGAGCGACCATTTGTGTTTCTTTCTCAGAGTTCACGACCGCCGGGTAGCTAGTGTCGAGCTGGAGGATCAATTGAACCCCGTGCTTCTCACAAATTTTTTCACATGCGCTTTGAAACTTGGATTTGAAATCATAAGTAACCTTCTCGTCGAACGTCCGCAGCGTCCCTTTGATCTCAGCGATATCATCGATAACGTTAGGAGCGTGCCCGCTGTGGAAGTAAGGCAATGTGCTTACAAACAGCTTTTTTTTGGAGAGCTCTTCGTATTCTTGCGTGATCTCTTGGTGTTTCATAAATATTTCGACTGCTGCAGGGAGCGGGTTCTTGGTCTTATCAGGCATACTGCCGTGCCCTCCTTTGCCTTTGATCTAATAGCGTATTAGAGAGTCCAACTTAACGAATTTTAGTTACTGTAATAGAGATATCAGTCAATTGTGAAAGCACAGGACCAGCTTTCACAACGAGGAGACCAGTGCGGGCAACTGGAGCGTTATGAGCTCCGTAGACTTCGTTGACGCCTTCCAGACATCCTTCTTGGATCATTGGAACGGCGCCTCCGACGTCCTCTTCGGCTGGCTGAAAAAGTAATCGCACGGTCTTATTGCAAGGAATAATGTCAATTTTTTCTATAATTTTGCTCGCTGCTCCCAATAACCACGCGCAGTGACCGTCATGACCACACATATGCGCTCGGTCCTCTCGATCTGATTTGTATTCGAGATCATTATTTTCCTATCATGATGCGTTTGAGAATTTTTCAACGAAAAGTGAAGAAAAAAACGGGAAATAGGCGAGTATCAAAACGTTGATTACCTTTATAGGAAGACAGTCCATGTCAGCTCTCAATGCAATCATGTAAGGTTTCCCATCCTAAACAAATAAATGAGACTATGGCAATTTCACCGTTGTCACCTTTGGACCTTGACCTTGGAGGTCGACGACAATTCCTGTCTTAGCCATTCGCCGAATCTGCGTGTCCTTTACACCGAGGGTCTTCAGGTACTCGATGATCAACTTTGATGTTTCCACTTCTTCGAAAGCAAGTTCGGGATGGCTATGGACCTGCCTTCTGAAGGCGATAAGTCTCTCAATATCGAATAGGGATCGCTCCATTAAGTCTTCTATCAGTTTGTTGTTTTTTGTTAGTTTGATTTTTATACAACTGATGGGTCTATTCCGTTTAAGAACTGTGCTCACAAGCTCTGCTGCGATATCAAAATCGAATAAGAATTTGGAATTTCGTTTTTTCTCTTTATTTGAATTAGAAAGTGACGCACTTTTAAAAATTCCAGCGGTGGACAGAATTTTTGCCGATTTTCAGTAAAAGTTGGATTCTTCGGATTTAGTGGCAGGAACGCAGTACCAGGCTGATGAGAGGCTCTTGCTTTCATTCTTCTAGTGGAAGCAACCTCGTGTTCGCTTTGGTTTGTCTAGATGGAGCTATAGAAACGCTTTGAAGGACTCTGGATTCAAAGATTCAAAACTACTGGGTGATTTAAGGCTACTCTAGCGCTCAAATCTTCGTGATTCGCTATCCAAGATTTTAAGACTACCGGCTAAAAAATTGATTTGTTGACGATATTTTGCAAGAAACGGGATAATGAACCCGTGGAAAGCCACAAGGCCAAGAATCAAGGCTATTAATAGAAGAAAGCTGCGAATAAAATTCTCGGTAGAAGCTTTTGGAAAGAACTAAGAACTCCCAAGAGGATAATTAAAAATTTTTAATACGCTAACAGTTGATGAAGCCAACGTTTGAGTGAGTTCGAAAGCTCAATTTAGCGTAAATCCTTGAGATTAAGCAGCGATAGCAAAAAACACTGTTTACAGCACCTATCATAAATCTAGAGGCAATAATGTACACTCAAAGTAAGAAAATGTGCAGTTTTTATTGGAAAAAATACAATCTTGCCTTAGATGCTTTTATAACAATGTGAGCCTTGCCAAATATCAGCATCATTGTCGTTTCTGAATACCTTAGCTAGTTCAGATTAGATAAGTAGGAGAAGAGTTTGCTGCTCTCAATTTTCATTCACATTAGTGTCAATTGAAAACCCATTCAAAAAGTAAAATAATACTCTCAGCTTAATTTAAAAATACTCTCAATTTTGCAATTTAACCTCGCATCTTCAGAAAACAAAACATAACTACTTCAATTCTTTTTCGTAAGCCAAGCAGAAAACTTAACCCTGTTGGATTATTACTATTATCAATTTCCTCATCAAGAGTGAATTTAAAACGAATTTCACGTTACTTCATTGAAAGAGCACAATGATACGATGCAATTAACCATATCAACTCCCAACCAAAACATTTCATATTAAATACAGTATTAACTCCATGCCTAAGAGCAACACTCATCCATTCTGCTCAAAATCGGTTTCTTCATCTTGCTCGGATCTCCGATATTAATCAGCTTCTTATCCTTCTTCTTCGCTCTACAAACAGCCAAATTAACTCTAAAACCAATGCAATGAACTCACCCTTTTTTCATCAGCTCTTGCGTAAGCATAACGAAAGTTTCCAATACATTGATATTGTTCTTCGCGCTAACAAACACCAAATTCATATTTTTTCTCTTCGCAATCTCCTATATATCAAATATTAACCCAGCACAACCACCTACAACCAACCTCAGCTTCCTCTTTCAACGATTGTTCTTCGCCATGTATATCAATTTTCGTACCAACCAAAAAAATCACTGGATCTGAATCCACATACTGCATGATCTCGTTGTACCAGTCTTCAATATTCAGCAACGATTGCTAGAGAACATATGTATTATAAGCAAGCCCTTTTAGTCATCTATATATACTCTGCTCGTGCTGTCGAATACAAAGAGAATCCCATTCGAGTCTCTATAGTACGCGTTGCTTAGACTTCTGAATTTCTCTTGTCCTGCAGTGTCCCACTAGTTATAATAATACATTGATGCCATGAGTTCGATAGATCAAAGGAAATTCGTTACGATTTGCAGTTTGACATTTTTATTATCCATCAGCAGCGTCTTGAACCTCTAATTGAAAGATTAGCGTCTCGAGCAATGGACAAAGGATTGGTTACAAAATCGACTCCAATAGTTGAATAGTAGTTCTCTGTGAACGTGTCATCTGCGAACCGAATCAAGAGACACGATTTTCCGACTCCGGCGTCTCCAGCCAATACGACTTTGAACAAGAAATCGCTTTTTATTCAACACTCAGTGTTATTCAACCTCAAGAATAAGTGATTGTAAAGGTACTATTCCTTTGACTCTGAAGTAGACATGTAGGACTCGCGATTCATGAGAATTTCACGCTTTGAATTTATTGTAAAGGATTTTTAAAATTCAAACAGAGTGTTCTAAAGAGAATAATATCGATATCGTTTCAGAATATATAATGAGAGATCTGTAATTTTTTCAGCAGCAGCAGAAGCTCTGAAAAGTCGATATTTCCAGCTATTAGATAGCTCAACTCGGGTTTCGGTACTAAAAAATTGTATAAAATAGACTTGATAATTTTGAGGAGAATAATTCAAGGCAATACGAAATACTATTATATATAGATATAGAGCTCCTTCAAGGGATACATAGACATGCAGATACCCTATGAATGAACTATAGAGGATTATCAGAAATCGAGGCTAAATTTTTATTTCTTTTGGTTAATCCGCGCCACATACAGCTCGTTTATTTGAATTATCTACAAGAGGTTCAAAGGGATGAATTCCTTCTGGTTCCCCGCCAAATAATTATTCGTTAAAAGCGAGAATGATAGGAGGCAAAAGCAGGGAGACATCTGATAATAACTTAAATACCCTCGGCAACACATTCGAAGAAACCTTGGCAAAAGATGATTCTCGAACAGGAATTGACGTGCAATTCAAAGAGGGCGATGATGGAGGGGATGAATCGGATAAATATTACAACGTGGAGAAAATTTTGGATAAGATGACTACTACCAAAGGAGTTGTGAAGTACAAGATCAAATGGGAAGGCTGGCCAGAGAGTAAATGTACTTGGGAGCCTTTGGAGAATCTTGAAAGTGTTCAGGAAATGGTAGCGGAGTTCGAAGAGCAGCTGGCCAATAAGACCATGAAAATTAATGATACCAGAACCGAGACATACTCGGCGAAGCTACGCCAGTCGAGATCGAAGGAAATGCAGGTGGAATCAGAAGATAAAGAGCATCAACATGACAAAGAGAGCAAGGGTGTATCGAAAATAACTGAATTGCCTGAAGAAGGGCACCTGAAATATAAGGATCGTCCTCGGAGGATAGTATCAATGAAGTTTGAGATCGAGCAAAATAAAACTTGGTTTCTGATAGAATGGGGTCCAAGAGAAGACGGACGCGTGCCTAAAGCGAGTTACATGAGCAATGAGGATTTTAAAACATACGACCCGGTTTATTTGCTGGAGTTTTATGAGACGAAAATGGTTTATTTAACGAGGAAGAAAAAGACGGGGCTGGTAAACAATTCGAATGGTCCCGTTTACAGCGCGAATCAGCAAAACCCCGAGCTGGAGCTAAAGGAGAAGTTTATCTCGGATGTGCTCATGGAAGTCATGGATGAAGGAAATAAGAATACTATTTTTTGATGAAGTCCATTAGTAATAATGAGTTAAACTCTTTATATTAAGGAAAATGTGTTTGATATTGAGTTAAACTAACTATTATGTTTGAAATCCATCTGATATGTTCGAGTGTCTATGCCTCAAAAGATGCTCCTGTGCTACGTCGGTGAGAGTTGGTGGGTTTAATTATGATTGGCTAAAAAAGTCTATTCAAAGCAGTTTGATCCGAATCATGATTGCTATTAGAAAAACTAATTTTATTGCGAAGTATGGAAAAAGAAAAACAGCAATTCGCTAAAGAACCTCGCTCGGATTCAAACTCAGACCCTATCGGAACTGGCCCTAATCAGTCCGAAAAGACTGTTTCTCACAGTGGTAGTTTTCAAAATCACAGCAATCATCCATTTGAGGAGCAAAAAATACAAAATACAATGGAAACTGGGAAAAAGAATCCAGGTGATGGTTTGATTGGACAAATGGTAACTGGAAATAGTGACCTTGATCAATTTGATTTAGCAGAATCCCTTAAAGAGCTGCTGACCTCAGGAAAAATCGATTGTGCTATTTGCTACTGCAAGATCAAACCAGAGGCTCGTCTTTGGAATTGTAGACGATGCTATGGTCCCTTCCATCTCCATTGTATTAAGCAATGGATCACAAACAACCCAATTAATAAAGAAGAGTTAGCAAAACAGGAGGGACCTCTCGAATGGTATGTCTGGACCTGCCCGAAATGCAATTTCTGCTATTCTGAGGAAATGCCCGTGTATACATGCTTCTGTGAAAAGGTCCAAGACCCGCAGCCTGAAAGCTATTCAACTCCGCACTCCTGCGGAGACGTTTGTGAAAAGCAAAGAGGTGAGTCTTGTGTGCACCCTTGCAACCTCCAATGCCATCCAGGACCTTGTCCTCCCTGCAATCTCCTCGGAAAAACGAAAAACTGCTACTGTGGGAAGAAAATGATACAAGTCAAGTGTAGTGACCAGAGCGGAGGGTTTACTTGCGGAAACACATGTGATAAAACCTTATCATGCAACAATCATAAGTGTGGCTTAGAATGCCATGAAGGATCGTGTCCTCCATGCGATAAAACCTACATGAAGGCCTGCGACTGCGGTCAGGAGCAGAAAGTACAAAAATGCGGAATTGAACGGTTTTCGTGTAATAAGACATGTGGAAAGCCTCTAAACTGCGGCAATCACAAATGCACGCAATTATGCCATGAGGGACCTTGCAAGCCTTGCCTTTACACGCCTGATAAACTCAAAACATGCCTTTGTAAAAACCGACTTCCATTGAGCGCGCTTGGATTTGGAAACCGCAAAAGCTGCCTTGACCCGATCCCTTCTTGCGGTCTTCCATGCGGAAAGAAACTCGAGTGCGGGCACATGTGCAAAGCTATGTGTCATGCTGGGGATTGCGATGATTGCGTTGAAGTTATTTCTCAAAATTGCCGCTGCGGAAACTCGTCCAGAAAGATAAAATGCCATTTAGCTAGGCATGGGAAACCTGAAGAGCGCGTCTTTACATGCGAAAGAGTATGTAAGAAGCTGAAGGGGTGTGGGGTTCATAAATGTAACACTGC
>ENA-UOUE01002008-UOUE01002008.1-compost-metagenome-genome-assembly--contig:-NODE-2008-length-10702-cov-13.822588_pt1 | contig 10702 bp, 10 predicted proteins | sample MGYA00238146_ERZ747223 | MGnify/ENA primary metagenome ERZ747223 (study PRJEB28781, sample SAMN06268865) | compost metagenome | isolation source: single cell | place: USA: California, Emeryville, Joint... | reverse complement strand
TTTAGTATTGCTTTCAGCGAGTTTCTGTATTTCAGCCTTGTCACAGATGAGTCGAGATTTTTCCTGCTCACAAATTCTCAGGTTTTCTTTGTAGCTTGCTAACTCCTCAGCCAGTTGGAGGTTTTCGCATTTTTTCTCTGATATTTCTTTCTGAGCTTGTTGATTTTCGTGTTCAAGCGCTTTTATTGCGAGTTCCAATTCATTGATTCGTACTTCAAGAGCTCCCTTATTCGTGATGAGGTTTTTAATTCCTTCGTCTTTTTTGATAATTTCTGCGTTTAAATCAAGTAAACTCTGATTAAAGCTGCTTTCGAGTTCTTTATGTTGAGCGTCTTTGGCTTCTAAGAAAGGAATCAGTCCAGCCCTTTCTTTTGATATTTCTTCTGAAAGAACCTGATTTTCGTCTTCTAGAGCTTTCATTTCAGCTTCAAGCTCTCCTATTTTTGATCTCAGTCTGCTATTTTCGTCAGCTAACTCCTTCAATTGATCTCTTAAAGCCGATCCATTATCTTTGTCAACCAGTTTATGAGATCTGGCCCCTTCATTTTCATTCTATTGGAAGATTTCACAGTCACATAGATATCAGATAGCATACCCGACTTAAGACAGCGTCAGTAAATCTTTGTCCTGATTTATTTTTATCAAGAGGAATCAAGGATTCTATCGAGGCCATTGTGTTGACCGGTTCGTTTTCCTGTGCTTGAGTCTGATATTCAGCTACTCTCGCACGAATCAATTCCAATTTATTTTCGAGGGAGATGTTCTGTGGAACTTCTCCCAGTGTTTTCCATATTTGGTTTATTTTTGCAACGATGATTGAGAGAACTTTGTCTTGCTGATATTTGTGAATTAGAATGTTACTTTAAAGATTGGATCAAATTTACTTGACTTCCTTTGAGAATTTTCGCTTGTTCTGCTAATTCAAGAAATTGCTGTTCGTAAAGTTGAATTTCTTCTTGGTGCTTTTCGACTAAACTTTCATTTTGAAGTTTGAGCTGGTTAATCGCTTCCAATAACTCTTCTCGTATTTTGGCTGCATGTTTCACCTTTCTCTTGAGATGCTCAGTTTCTTCAGTAGTTTTAGATATGAGATCTAAAGTTTTTTATTAGTTAAGGGAGCGTATTACGAATGGAAATGCTACGTTTCAGTGCCTCATTTTCTTCTTCAATTATTTTGTAGTGCTGTCTCAAACTTTCTGTCTCCTCTTCCGTAATGGATGACGAAATTTTATCACATACGATTCCTTAGAAAGAGAATATATGTGCTATAATTTCAAAAGCATTCTATTACTTCTCAAGTTGTCGATTATCTCGCTTTTAACAGATGATATATGCCGCAAAGCTTTTTTAATTTGCTTCTTATCGTGTTGTTGGGTCTTCCCTGAATTCAAAAAGAGCTCGCTTAGTCCTTGCTGCTTATTTTCAAGTTCGAGCAGCTTTTCAATTTCTTCTTGGAACTGATCTGACAAAGAAGTGCATTGCTTTGGAGTCTATGAGGCAGTATTTTAATCTGTACGTTATTTAGGGCATTACTTTTAGGTGCAATGGACGTGGTTCATCGAAATCCTGTTGTTCATTATCTTCATCATTTATTTCACCGATCTCATCTGTTTCCTCCGAAAGGGACAAATTATTCAACCGGTCAAATTCTTGTTTCTTCAACTTTATTTTCTCATCAATTTCTTTGATCTGAGAATAAATCTTCTGTTGCGAAGGACTGTCTTTCTTCTTCGAGTGCTTCTTTGCTTTGGTTGAATGCAAGTTTGCTGTTTGTTGAAGAAATTCTGTTTCGTTGTTCTCCAGCAATTCCAAGAGTTCCTGATTCTTTGCTCTCTCCTTGTGCAGTTTTCTCTCAAGTTTCTTTATTATAGCGGTAAGTTTGATCTTATCCTCCTCCCATTTCTGAACGAGGACTTGTAAGTTTTCTTGATCAATATTATGCTCGTTCTCATTGAGTTTTTTTAATTTCTTTAACATTTTATTCTCTTCCTTCGCTCGAGTTAAAGCCATCTTCGCTTCTGACAGTTCCTCAGAAAGGCTGTCGATTACTTCTTTCAGCCTGGATATCTCTTCGTTGGCCTGGAAATTTTGAATCTTCGCCTGATCTTGTCTTTCGGTTGATGTTTTATTCAAGTTGCTGGAATGACTTTTTGGTGCTGCAGCTTCATAGTTGATCTCTCTGAGTGGCAATTCTGAACGGAATTGGCTTAAATGCGCCTCCAAATTTTTCTTTGTAGTGGCAAACTCCGAAAATTTCGTAACTGGTGATTCGCTGCGATTGCGAAGATTCAAGGTGTCATTTAATTGATTTTTTGGGTCGCTCTCGGTTGATAGGTCTCGACTTTTTTTGCGTTCATTGACATCAAAAATTAGTGCGTCCTATCGCAATTTAGGGAATTATAAATTCAATGAATTCAGAGAGAAATAGTGTTACGAGCTTGTGAAGCCTTTTACGAATAGTTTTCAGGTTACTGTTGTCAAAGTTTTTAGCAACTATTCGATTTATTGAAGTTTGGGTTGAATCGATTAACATCCCCAAATTATTTGCAGACTCCAAAAACTCTTTCAAGGCTGCAGATACTCTGTCCGTCATTGGAGACTGGCGATTCGGTGAGATGGAAGAAATCCGTCCAGCTTTTTTCTCATCGATTAACTTTGATTTAGAAAGACCCCTTTAACGCAACAAAAGCTTATTTCGTATTAAGAAATATTGTCTTACTCTGCGTCACCGAGTTGGGGTTCCTCTGAGATTCTACTTTCTCGTTGAGGGGAAGCATAAAGGCTAGCATTGTTTTTGATCTTGGAATTATCTGTGTTTGCGTTATAGCATAATTGTTGAATAACCTGACAATCCATTCGACACCGTTGTGAAGCTCTAGCGATCAGAGAAGCTGTGGCTTGGATTTCGCTTGAGAGACTCTGTAAATTTATTGCGTTTTGGAAATTTATCGCTAAACAGTCCTCAGCACAAGCTTTAACCGGGCTTGAAACGTTCTTTCGATAGCTTCCTCCCAAATCTAGTATGATTGATTGAATGTATGAGAATGACAAAAAAAGTTCAAGACAAGCAACCTTTAGCTTCATGAGTCCGTGTAGATGGCTGTTGTTTCAGCTGAATTTCATAAGAAAGCAAGTTAGCATTTTTGATTCGAAGTATTCAGGTACCTGGGCAAGCTTTTCTTCAAGCTCGTGGTTTAATTTCATTTGATTTTGTAATTTCTCATCAACGAGATTAAATTTCATTGAAATTTGCTGATCCAAGAGATCCAATGAATACTCAAGCGCCTTTATCGGAACGTCCATTGAAATGAGCGGATGACTAGTGCTATAGATATCCTCTTGCTCACGGTTTGGCGTAGGCAGTTTCACTTTAACACTGTCTTTTAAAGTTTCCATCAGCTTTAGTTTCGTGCCTTCAAAGTAGCTGCTGATATCTTTCCTAAGCTTTTCGAATGATCGTTCGCTGCTCAAATCACTTTTAAGATTTGATTTCGAATAGAGCTTACCTCTTTATGAGCGACACAACTGTATATTCTAATGCTGATAGCAGCGGATCTATTTTTTTATCAACAACTTCTGAGACATCAAGGATTTGAAGCTGAATTTACAAAGTACAGTTGGCTCTGTAAACCTCAAAGAAATAACTTACCTTCTTAGCAAGGTTAGAGATATGGATGTTAAACTGATTCCTCATGAGATCGATGTGGTTTATTTCGTCTTCCATTTGTCTCTTTTCAAAGTTAAATGATGGGAAATTCGCTCCATGTTTCTCTTGAGAGCTTGCTTTGAGCGTCTCCTTTCTTTTCAATTCTCTCAATAAATTGCCTGTGAATATATTATTGAAGATGCAGAGAGTAGAAATTTAACTCTGAAAAGAGTCGCTCATTCCACTAAAAAGCGATTTCAATCTGACGAGATCTTCGTCCACTACATCTTCCACTTTCTCCTCTCGTGGAATGCCGAGATGTCTTCTGAAATTGTCATTCATTAACCTCACAAGCTACAACAGCAATAATTCGAATTAAAAGTTTGTTAAGATCTGAATTCTTAAGCATGTGCTAATTTTTCTGAAAATGAAAAAGAAAGGCATAACGTCTATATCATCCTCAAGGCTCATCCTTCACTGCAAGAGGCAATAACGAGCTATTTTAACCATAACTTTTTGAAACTGACCTCCGTATGAATACGGAGGATAGTTCTATTTAATTAAACAATCAATGGTCCCAATGCTCTTTTATTGAAGCAGCATTCCCTAGAGATCCTTACCAAGGGTGATAGACCTCAAATGCGTTGCAGCCATGCAGCTATTTTTCAAAATATTAGTTCTGAGGATGATTGCATTCAAAACTATTGTCAAATTAAAATTCTGAAATCTTAGCAGGATGGAGAATAAGATAAAGACAGAATACAAAGATCTCCAAGAGATTGGAAAAGGAACGCTATCCACAGTGTATAAGGGCGTCCTTCGGAGCAATAATAAAACATGCGCATTAAAACGCCTTAAGGCAGAATTTACTGAACTATACGAGATATTTCTCAATGAAATTGCAATACAACGTGACCTTTCACACCCAAACATCATGCCAATCTACTCGTTTGATTCCAACAAAGAAACTCGAGAGGCTTACTACACAATGCCTTATTTACGATCACTTCGTAATCTTATCAATAATCGAACTCAACGGCCTGAAATCAGGGATGTTGTCAGGTTAATCCGAGACGCAGTCAGCGCCTTGGATCACGCGAAGAAGTGCCAAACGATTGCGCATAACCATCTTAAACCTGAGAACATCTTTTTCTCGGAAGAAACACAAACGTATCTTCTTGCAGACTGGAGCGGGCACTTAACTTTTCGAAAGAATAACTCCCTCGCAAAAAAAGACCAGAAGTCTGGTCCATCCAAAAAACGCGTGCCAAGCTCAATTTACGAAGCTCCTGAAGCGATGATGTCATTAGATGCGCTATCCAGAGACAAAATTAGCAGTTTTAAAGCGGATATTTATTCTTTGGGCATAGTTATCCTTGAATTTTGTGGAATTGAACAAGAAAGGCTCGGAGAGTTGAATTGTGCACTAATAGATGAAGATTTCAACTTTATGCAATCGAAGATACAGGAGGAATTATCGGTTTGGTATCCTTATGAGAAAATAGTCAACGCGCTATTGAAGATGACCAGTAGGTGGTCCCATGACCGTCCTTCAGCGTATGAGTTAATATGGCAAACTGAAAATCTCAACTATTCGATATTGGAGAGTGAAAAAAGCGAACCTACCCTGGGAGACGAGAGCGATCGCAAGCCATCCAAAGAAGAGTCAATCCTTAATCGGAGCACAACGCGATCCAAACCTTCAATATTTTTTCAAAAGAAGCACAGTGGAACGGATATTGGAGAGAAGCTAGATGTGGTGCATGCCAAGCCCAGCTTTCACAGGAAAAACACTGAAGGTTATAGTAATCAACGAGACGCGTTGAATGACTCGAGAGGAAAGAAAAGTAGGATCTGGGATGATGAGAGCATCACATACGAGACTCATTTGAAAGAAATGACTGAGCGTCTCTCTAAGACAGAGGAATGTGTAAGTTCTAAAGGTGAAGGGAATTATACTTTGTCAAGTCCAGAGAAACAGTTAAGCAAAAGCAATGAAACAACGATGATGACTCAAGAAGTCCAATCGAAGCGGAAAGCTCCAGAGACACCAGATGATCAAGATGAATCGAAAGAGAGTGACGATGGGATTGTTATCGTAAAGAATAGTTTAGTCGGACCTAGGTCGAGAGCAAATACAAAGTTTGTTTTGATGAGCAAGGAGGAACTCATCAAAAGTCAAAAGAAGCAGCAACAAAAGAAACAGCAGAAACAAGGGGAAAAACAAGAAACGAAACAGGAGCAACAGCCGAAAAGTGGGTTTTCAAATTTTCTTGATAATGTTGGGGAAGGACTCAGCGATTTTGGAAAGAAAGCGATGGGAAGGTTTGAAAATCTCAATTTCTTTGGTTTTATGAAGGAAATGAAGAAGACGAATTCGGATCCACCAACTGCCTCACCAAAATTTGAGAAAACGTTGTCTGAGCGTAAGTGACAATGTCTTGCGCTAGATTAATTATGTTAAATTGTAGAAGACCAGATGCTAATGACATCTCAACTCAAATTACCAAAATTCAGTTACTCAGAAGATCCTCGCCAGAGTCTCTTCTCGCCTGGTGATCACGGAGGTAAGCGAATTCCTTTCCTACCAGCACTTTATTCAGGCTTTTAACTTTTGTTTCGCTTTCAGAAATCGATTTTGAACCCGAAGAGCTCTTAGATGTCGAACCTAAACGCAGATCCAATCCGAAGCAACGTTATACTGAAGTACTTTTGATATCGCTGTCCATATCAAATACTAATTAATGTCTAAATATAGGCTAAGCCAATAGAGAAATTAATCCAAAAAGTCTACGTTTTCAGTGGGCCTATTGTTTCAACTTCCTGGTCTCCCAACGGAAAACACATTGTTACAGGGTCTTTGGATCACTCAGTTAGAATTATGGACACTGAAACAAACGAATGCGTTGAGGACGTCGGCTATGTTCATCGAGGTGAGCGATAATTTAATTTGTTGCTTAAACTATAATGTCTATAATTCAATAGATCCAGTTTTATGTGTCGCATGGTCGCCTGAAGGAAGTAACATCGCTTCAGGTTCAGATGATGGATCTCTAAAAGTTTTTAATTTTCAAATGAACAAACTCCATCATTCTTTCGACGAACTTTATGTTGGTAAGAAAGGGTTTTGCAAGTCAGTTCTAAATAACCTGTCTTTACTGTTAGGGAGTGTGAGTTCAGTAGCTTGGTCTCCAGATGGAATTCAGATCGCTTCAGCCTCACATACAGCGATTAAAATTGTCGACTATTATAATAAGAAGTTAGTGCATACATTTAAAGAACTCCACACAGGTAAAGAAAGATTACCTTTTTTTAGACTGGCAATGATTGATATAAGATGACATTAATGAAATTGCTTGGGCAAAAAATGGAAGATATCTGGCTTCAGTCTCAGCCGATAAAACAGTTAAAATCATAGACGTTGATAGCAAGACTGTTTATCATACATTTGAGGTCTTTGAAGGTACCAAATGAGTTAACTCTAACAATGGCTAACACTATGATTTTAGGAGAAGCGAAGGCTGTGGCTTGGTCCCGAGCAAGTACCTCAGTTGCGGTGGGATCGACTGATCTCTCTCTAAAAGTGTTGGATATTGTGAAAAAAGAAGTTATTTGTAGTTTTGATGAGGTAATCGTTTTAATCTACAGGCAGCTAACATCATAAATTAATCAGGCGCTAGGAGCAATTACGAGTGTTGCTTGGTCGAATGATGGAAAATACCTCGCCTCTGGCTCAGAAGATTGCTTGATTAGAATATACGAGTACTCAAAGAAACTTCTAACGATTATCATCGAGCAGCATAAAAGTAATTTGGTGTAATTGGGCTAAATTTTAATTTTTGTATTTTACCATCAAGGTCACATTTTGACACTAAGTTGGGCTCCGGACTCTGAGAATCTGATTTCAGCTTCTAAGGATTGCAAGCTGTTCCTTTACAATGTTCGGAAAAAAACTACTTCATACACATGGAATGGAGGCTTCGATGGTAATTAGGGTTTTAAAATCACCAACAGAAATAAATTTTTTTCCCCTCCTCAAAGACGCTGTAACTGCTCTCAGTTGGTCGAAAAATAAACAATACGTTGCCGCTGGCAGTGCAAAAGGGACACTTCGTGTCTATAATATGCAAGATATGAGCACCACCGCCACCGTTGATAAAGGCCATCAAGGTAACCCTTGATTCGCAGACCAGTATACTTGAACTTCCTCCCTAGGCGCTATTAAATGTGTCTCTTGGTCACATGATGGAAAATTCATCGCCACTGGCTCTCAAGATTGCTCTCTAATGGTATATTCACTCCATGAGCAGCAAACCGTTTGGACTGTAGCTCAGCTCTTTCAATGTAGAGAAAATCCTTCGTTTTTCATTAATTGATCGAATACTTCCTCTCATTACAGCTGACGTTAATGCCGTCGATTGGTCATCCAACGGAAGGTTACTTCTCACAGGATCCAATGAAGGTGCAATAAAAGTAATTGACGTACAAACGAAAGCAGCCCTGTTTCATTTTTCGGAGCTCCATGGAGGTAGATTTCTTTCTGCAGCAGTAAGCTAATAAATGAAATGTAGACGCAATTCGAAGTGTTGCTTGGGCAAGAGACAGCAAAAGATTTGTTTCTTGTGCGAATGACTGGAGCGTCCACATAACAAGGATCGACACGCTTAAAACAGAGTGCCTTTACTCTGAGATCTGTAAAACACCAATTTTTGAATCAAATTCTCACCTTGCAAACAGATTGGCCCTCATTTATTGGATGGAGCGATGATGAAACCTCAATAGTTTCCGGTACCGAAGGAGGGACAATCAAGGTCTTTGACTTACAAGATTTTAATTTCAAGAGGGAAATGACGACCCGTCCTGACAGCGTTGATGTGATTTATGGATATTCACACGCCGCTGAAGTCGGAGTAATCGCAGCGATTTCGATAGACCCTTCGATCAAAATTTACAATTATAATACTAAAGAGCTCTTATTCGAACTTGAAGGCCACGATCAAGGTAATAAAATTTCTAATTCTGGAAATGCTTACGTTTAATTTTCTCATCAGAACGTGTCTGCACAGTGGCATTGAGCCAGGATGGTAAGAGAATGATAACAGGACTCCAGGACGGCTCAATGAGAGTTTACAACCTTACGTATTAGTGGAAATACAAAATTTGTAAGTTTTTCTGGCAGAATCTCTTCCTATTTGTAAAATTACAAAGCATCCCGATTTTTTCGTGAAATTTATATTTAGTTTCTTCATAATAATGGTTTGAGCTTCGGCTCTATCTAAGTTTATGAAAATTTTTTATGTGCTTAGCAAGACAATTAGAATCAGTGCCTTTCTCTTTTAACAGTTTCGACTTCTCGCGAAATTCTCTCTAGGCTGAAATACGACAATCAATGCCACTTAGAAAGAAACAATAAAAGCTTTTAGCTTAGAGCAACATTTCGAACTTCGATTCTCTCACCAAAGAGGCAGGAGAAAAAAAAAGAAGGACTGATATCCAGAAAATGCAGTATAAAATCTTTTTGTAAGTTAAAGAGGCTGGAATTTTCTTTCATCTTCTCGATCAATCTGGAAAGTAGCTGCTACGTGTTTCAATTTCAGAAAGCTTTTGAATTTCTGGTAGGTGTCTCAAACGGCTTTCCCGACCAGAAGCTCAAATTTGTTGGTGATTGGACGGATTGTGTATTAAAGCTTATAAAATCAATTTGATTTTTTAACAAAACAACCATAACACCCATTTTCGAACTCTCTATACACTTAAAACGCTTATGACCTCTAAGATGAATTACTCTTCCTTACCCGGAAGGAATCCTCACAAAAAGGTGAAAAACGGCGATGAACCTGTCCAAAGCTCAAAAGTTGCCTTTCTTCAGTGAGATTATGTCGACTCAGAATCTCTAAGAAATCCTTTGGAGATTTCTTTCCAAAAGAATTTCTTAGAGAGAACGTCATCGCGAAGCACCGATGACCAAGACATCAAGTTGCCTCAAGATTCCAATGATTTACTCAAAAAATTAGAATCGCTGTGCAATGAAATCAATCTCAACCAAACACCGAGTTACAAGCCACCTTCTGATAGCTCCTTCTCCTCTTGGAATCATCCCAGTGCTTCATTGATAAATCAAGCGATTGAAATCGCTACCTCTCGCAAAGGAATCTGCTTCAGTGAATATTGCGAGAGTATTAACACATCAATCGAATTTATGTAACAGAGCTCACTATTATTTCAGTTAACTAATCTTTTCGATATAGATGCAAATTTGGACATTCATTTCAACTTACTCTCGAAGAAGCGAAGGAGAAATGGTGCCCTAAATGCGAAGAGAAACTGGATGCTTTGAGAGCATATGCCGCTTTTTACAAAGGAAAAGTCCTGAGCAAATTTTATGATGAGACAGTCACCTTCGAGTGCGAAAAAAAACATACATGGAGTATATCGAGTAGAAAGTAAGCATACTCAACGCTGGCAGCATTTCAACTTCTTATTAGTGCTAAGAAACGATGGTGCAGTCAATGCCTCAAGGATGAGAAAATAATGACTAAACAAAAACTTGCGGAAGAGAATAGATTACGTGAATTAGAACTCGAAAAAGGCCAACAAGAATTGTTTGCTCAGGCAATGAAAAAAACTGTGGGAGAAAATAGTACGCAAACTGATTCGAAGCCGCAACCTTCTCCGCCTGTTGTTGACAAGCAAGCGCTAGCACGGTACTATGAAAAGATTGAACAGGAGATACAGCAGGCGGCTATGGAACAAGCTTCGGAGCTCGTAGCTTCTCAAGGATGTAAAATAAAGTGCACGCAAGAGCAAGCTATGCAAGTATATAGCTTGCTGCTTTTGCCTGAGGAAATATTAGGCGATTATATGTAATAATAGTCACTCTTTTTTGTCCTTATTAGACTTTTAGGCGAAAACTTTCTTATGAATCCCTGAGAGCTGAGTTTAAAAGATATGCTATGGTGCTGCACCCAGACAAGAACAAGCACCCTGACGCCAAGAAAGCTTTTCAAAAAGTACTTCGAGCTTATGAAACTGCTCTCCTCCAATTCAATACGAATG
>ENA-UOUE01002007-UOUE01002007.1-compost-metagenome-genome-assembly--contig:-NODE-2007-length-10712-cov-13.207522_pt1 | contig 10712 bp, 4 predicted proteins | sample MGYA00238146_ERZ747223 | MGnify/ENA primary metagenome ERZ747223 (study PRJEB28781, sample SAMN06268865) | compost metagenome | isolation source: single cell | place: USA: California, Emeryville, Joint... | reverse complement strand
AGTGGGATCATATGCAAATTTGATGGGGTCATTCAAAAACCGTTAAATTTCAAAAAGTTTGAGGAGGCTGTTGCCGCTAGTTTCTCTGTTAATTGGCTTTGTGCAATTTCGAGTTGCATGTATTTTTCATATTTGTAATGACTTGAGTCTTCCAATTTGGAAGATCCAGTCTGAGAATGCAGTGAGTTATATTCTATTAAATAAGAAAGTTACTGCATTGAAAAATACTTTTTTACACAAGAGACTTGTACAAAGATAAAACTGGCGTCCTGCAGTGTTTTGTACCTCCAAAGAAAAAGTACTCGGAACTTTGTCACTCTATTTGCTGATTTTTCAAAGCAAATCAAAGTTTGAATCGATAAAGACTAATATCAGCGTGCAAAGGAAAAAACTCTTGAGAATTCTCGAGTTACCAAGGTCCCATACGTTATCAATAGCACGTTAGAGTTAATATAACGCCAGAGCTTAACAAATAACACAATTTGCCAAAACCAGAATTTCATCATCCTTCGATCATTGCTTGGGAAGAATCACTTCGAAATTATTGAAAGGAATCCTAAAGTTTTAACTAACAGTTTTAATTTCCGCTTGACGGTGATCTTGCTACTTACTTAATTTATGCAAGTTCTATTCCCATTGATGCAAAGATTTTCCTATCTAATTCTATATCTCACTCTATATTAGTTAGTCTCTGTTGGTTAACTTACACTCGCGAACTTACCAATTAGCAGAAAGAGGGCCAGTTTTCTGCAGTGATGGGTTAGACTACGACAGTTTTGCATTTGAAAGTTGATTGGAAAAGTTTGACATTGACATCAGAAGTTAATACTCAAATTGCTTTTTATTTCATGCGTAGCGATTAAAAATTATGTAGCCAAAAATAACATATTCAATAAATAATTCAGACTGGAGTTATTAAAGTTTCTTTTTCATTAAAATTTATTTCATTTCATTGTACGCAAAGGCACTCTGCGAAGCAGCTAATATTCGAAATTTATTTATCTTCTCGAAATATAAGATCAATAAACTCCATAATGGGACTGTTTAAAGCAATCGTGCGGTTATTATGCAAGCCTCCAGCACATATGAAGGGTGATTACACTTACTACGAGCGCAAATACATCAACATCGCGATATTATGCCAAATCGTTTCCACTTACGTTCCTGCAATTATTTCATTATTCATTGATATCAATTATGAGCCCATTAGAGCTATCATAATGACTCCAATTTACATATGCTGGGTCTGGTTCTTGTACAAACGATGGTATGGATGCCTCACAGCTATCGTTGTGTTTACGATTTACTATGCAATCATTTACACTTGGATGTCAGCAGACAAAGGAATGGTGCTGTTCTTCCCTTTCTTCTTCTTGATTCACGCAGCTACCTTCTTCCCGGCTAAGAAGTTCCTTATCATTGGATACATTTTCGTGTTTTCAGTTTCGTTTTTCATTATCAAGGAGAGATTCAATGTATATCTTCAAACAGCTCCAAGGGAAGTAATCGTGGTTGCATTCAAAAAGTCATTTACGACGATGTTACAGATGCTTTCGGTTTCTTTTTGCCATTTAATCCTGAATCGCTACCGTCAAGATAATGTGTATCGGAATCTCTCCTCGCTGAAGGCGACCATTGCAGCTCAGAATGAGAAACTCGAAAAAGCTAATGTAGAGCTCACAAAGGCCTTGGAAAGCCGAGAGAGCTTCATTCTGAGTTTTTCTCATGAAACACGCAATCCGCTCAATGGAATTATGGGCAATTTACATCTCCTCTCTGAAATAGACCTTAGCTCTCCAAAGGCGAAGCATTTTCTACAAAAAGCGAATATTTGTGCGAAAATCCTGAATAATATTTTGCTCACGATCCTTGATTCAGCAAGAACAGGCCAGTCAGCTGTGGATATTAAGCTGCAGCCTCAGACTATCGATATGGCGACGTTTATTCGAGAAGCTTGGATCTTTTGCCGAGAAATTATCAAATCAAAAAAGATTACTCCAATCTTAGAGGTGTCTCCAGGGTTTCCTCGCTGGCTGGTTCTTGATCCAGAGAGACTAATGCAAGTCGTGATGAACTTAGTCAGCAATGCGGTGAAATACACACAGAAAGGGTTCATTAGAGTATCTTTCCATTGGAAACCTCATCAAGGCGAAGGTAACTCAGACTCGAGTGATGTTTGCTATTTCACCTCTCGAGATACGAAATTGGAGAATGACTTTGACTTTGAAAATACTATTTATACTCCTCGATGGTTCTATAAGGCCACATCTGAGGAAAAAGGCACAGTTTCGATCTCCGTCGAAGACACAGGATGTGGGATTAGTGAGGAAGGTCAGCAGCTTATTTTTGAGAAATTTGCTCAAGTCAATGAGAACATTCAATTGAAAAATCTCGGCTTAGGCCTAGGACTATGGATTGCTAAAGCAATAGCAAATTTACATGAAGGCGACATCGTCGTCAGAAGCAAAGAAGGGTTTGGTAGCTGTTTTACTGCATTAATTACGGCAGTTTCGAAACCTCTTGCTCCCGAAGAGCAAACGTCGGCTTTCACTTTCACCTCAACCCAAGAGACTAGATCAACTCTCACTAATTTGACTCCGCTCAGGGCTTTGGTGGTAGATGATGCCCCAATCAATCAAGATATCAACGCCGAAATGCTCCGAAAATACGGGTTTTCCTATGTCGAAACCGCCTCTGACGGCCTAGAGAGCCTTAATCTTTTCAAAAAGAGAGGCCCAAATTTCTTTGCTCTTGTTACAATGGACTTAGAGATGCCTGTCATGAAAGGCAAAGAAGCCATGATCCTCATGCGAAAATGGGAAGCTGAGAATAATATCCCTCCCACGAAGATCGTCGTAATCAGTGGCAATGCCATAGACAAGGAAATAAACGAATGTCTTGACACTAAAGGGCTTATTCGTGCCAATGCGTTCTTAACGAAACCATGTGCTTATCATACTTTGGCGGCAATGATAAACAAACTAGTAACCGAGCCTAACGGAGGATCTTCTATTATCCAGCGAAACAACTTGCCCATGGCAAATACTCAGTGGGCAGCTACTCAAAAAAGGCAAACTGTACTATTCGCTGATGATGATTTCTTCAACATCGATATTATGGCGGAATACGCTCAAAAGATGAATTTGGATTTCCATGCTGCTAGAGACGGAGAAGAGGCTTACCAGGTCTTTGACGCCCACTGCGAAGACATTGACCTGATCCTTCTAGATTACAATATGCCTATTATGAATGGTCCTGAAGTGGGTGCTAAGATCAAGGCAAAATTAAAATCGATTTCAAAAAAGTGCCCTATACTCCTGCTAAGCGGAATGAACAAAGTACCTGAAGAAGTTGCCATCAAGTTCGATGGGATAATACATAAACCATTAACATTCAACAAGTTAGAAAAGGTTATCATGCATCATCTTCAACGCAATAGACTCGATCGATAATATAAGTCTATAATATTCGAATTCTTTAAGCTTGATGCTTTATTTATAGTGCCGCTATATTTCTTTTTCTTCAAACTAAGCCACCCAGCCTCAAAGCTGGCTATAAACACCTGTAATTTATTGAAATCACATAAGAATCGAGAAAGTGAGTCTCTATTTTACTTCTAGCGACCCGAGCCATGAAGCAAACTCCTTTTCTGTTACTCACTAATTAACACAGCAGCCTTGTAGTTTTATGGGTTCAAGAATAAAGCAAAAAATGTTAAATTCCATACAAATTACTAATTAAAATAAATTAAGAGACATTCAATTCACTTCTTAGCGATTTTCGAAGCTCAGGTTTCAAGGAAATTTTGTTTTTTACTCTTGGAGTCGTTGGCTCTTTTAGAAACACGCACTCCAACTTCCTAGTATTTGTGTTGTGTTGCTGTTCTTCTATCCGAGCGTAATACATCTCAGGCTGGTCTGACCTCCTGACTGTTATCATCTCTGTAGGATGCTCCGAGTCTGTGTGAGAAGAAATTGTGATATCGATATTTGTTGTATTCTTCTTAAGTGTTGCGGAAAAAGCTGTGTACAAATCGCAAACAGGACGACAATCTGGCTTTTTAGATAACCAAATGAGGAAAGGGACCAAGTTATTGAGCTCACAATCGTTCTCTTGTCCAAAGAAAGGCTTTATATGCAAGAAATTCAGAGGTTGCGCTGCACCGTTCTGCTCGTTATCCTTTAATAAGAATAATTAATGAGTATTTTTGATATCGATGAATGTCTACATCTATTAAGACACAGCTTGAAGTATCAACACCAATCGACGATAGAGCTTTGAGATAAGTGCCATTAGGCATCTTCCAGCAGTGATCTCGGTGAAAAATCTTTGAAATATAAAAATCAGCGTCGAATTCCCTCAGAATTGTTTCTGCAAGGTCCTTTTTTGAAGCTGTATAGAGCTGGATTTCGTAATGCTCGTTTAATATTTGCAAGAACCGAATGAGTCCTCTTCTCGCGACAACATAGAGAAGCCTCTTCGATTTGTGGTAATCTACATTAATCGTTGAATGCTGGACTTTTGACTGTGTATTGAAAACAGCAACAAGCGTGCCGTCGAGGTCCAAGATTAATTTCTTTTTTTTGTGAGGGTGTTTTGTAGGCTGGACTAACGAATAGCCAGGGATAAAGTTAGTCTTCAGCTCTACTTCGCTCAGCTCAGACTCAGAGCTTACATCTAAGTCATCTTTTCTATATAACGTTGAGAGGTTAGAGTATGGGAAATCGAAAAAAATATCTAAGCTTACGACGTCACTGTCATTCTGAAGCCATGCTGAAACTTTGATTTTCTGAGAGAGGGACCCAGAGTTTGAGAGGAGTATTCTACACTTGGGGTACCGGAATTTCGCATGTGATCCGACGAATCAGTTAAGGAATTATTATATTCTAAGAACTGTTTTTGAAATTAAATGAACGCATACTCGGAAGAAAATAGTTTTTTGTGTGGTTCTTGAAACTTTTCATTCATTTTTAATATTTACGCAAATCCAGGTGTCTCGGGTGAGTTCTTCGCCCTGAATTAGAGGGAAACATATAAAATTGAGGACAGAGTTTTCTGTAATATTTCCAGGTTTTTCAAGGCTTAATATTTGTTCACTGTGCGTTAATTAAGTACTATGAGAAAAATCTGACTTTAAGGTTCGGATTTATATGAAAATTATATCCATTAAAAATCACCGGGTTTAATTGCATTCAATTTGAAATTAAATGTTCAAAGCTTATTCCCTGATGCCCAACGCGTTCTAATAAAAAACTATGTTTTGTCAGATTATGGGAATACTGACCTAACAATAACTTCTTTGCCACATTAGAGCGTTCATTTCCTCAGACTTTGGCTCTTTAACTATAAGAGAAGGACTACTTGTTTCAGGGTCAGAACAAAATTTTCTAATATATTTCGCTCGATCTCAAACTTTAACTTTGATCTGATTTACAACGCGTTGGTAGCAGATTTACGTAATACAATATAATTCAAAATAAAATTTAAGGCTTTGCCAGAATTATCTGAGAGTCTTATCGAACCAATTGAAATGTTCTCACTTTTTTCTGTTCGGAGAAACTTCAAAATGGGCGATATGCCGCATTTCGTCAGAGCTCATGTCCCTGAGAGTTATATTAATGATATCTTCCTAGTTTTTATACTAATCTCACTCAAGAAGCATTTCAAAATTATTATGTCTGAATAAAAAAGATCTCATACTGGAATTTCTTCTGGCTATATTCATTAAACAGCAGAATTAATGAATTTCTTCAGGGATAGACATGATGTTAAAACTATCACACAGAAGGTTAATTAAACAAAACGCAAAATGAGGAAAAAGAAAGAGCAAATATAATTATTAAGCAAACGCTAGTTTAATACTGCGAAGAAAATCGCGAGCGTCGTACTATTTCAAATTTCTTATTGATTTTCGAACTTGAGGAGAAAATGAAATGCTATTTGTCGTTCTTGGAGTTGTTGGTTCTTGGCTGAACACGCAATCCTGCTTTCTCGTGTCCGTGCTGTGATGATCTATCTTCTCATGGTAAAAACTAGGCTGGTCTCGTCTTCGGTCTGTAGTCAAATCATAAGTTTTATCAGAATCTTCTTGACTCAAAGTTTCAACCGCGGTTTTATTCGTTTGAATCTTTCGATATTCATTATACAAATCACACACAGGTCTAACATCAGGCTTGTTGGATAGCCAAATGAGGAAAGGAATTAAATTGTTCAGCTCACAATCGTTCTGTTGCCCCAGAAAAGTCTTTATTGGGAAGTAATTCAAAGGTTGTGGAGCTTTATTAATATCGTTGTCCTTTAGTAAAGCGTAAAGTTATTAAAAGCACGGATCAGGGAGAATTACATCTATCAAGATACAAGAGGAAGTATCTACTCCAATTGACGATAACACCTTAACAAAGTCACCATCTCGAGTGTGAAAACAGTGTGCTCTGTGAAAAATTTTGGAGATATAAAAATCAGCATCAAACTCTCTCAGGATTGCCTCTGCAAGCTAATTTCAAACAGTTAACCCTGAGAAAAAATTAACTATATACCTCCTTAACAGAAGAAGTAAAGAGCTGAATTTCAAAGTGCATGTTGAGAGTTTTTAAGAATCTTCTGAGACCTTTTCTCGGTATAACATAGGCAGAGGCTTTTGAATTGCCCCGTTGCACGTGTACAACTGAATGTTTGACTTTGGGTTGTGTCATGAGAATAGCGACGAGAGTACCGTCTAGGTCCAAGATCAGTTTCTTTTTCTTTTGATTGCTTTTTTTGTGTTCCTTGTCTGTTAACAAATTATTCTTTGAACTAGATCCAGCTTCAATCAACTCAATAGAGGGTACTGCCAAATCATCTTTGCTAGTTTATTTAGGGATAAAATGATCGATCGATTATTAAAGTAGAGGCTTACGAGTTCACGGTCATATGGGAGCCATGTTCGAATTTAGATTTTTTTGGCGAAGTGCTGATGGATTTGGATCTGAGGAAGACTTTCGAGTGATTAGACGATCTCATATGAGATATCTTTTGTTAAAGAAATGATTATAAAAAAGCCCGATTATTTGGGACGATTTAATAAATTGAAGATTTTTGATTAAAATAGTTGCTTTTTGGTTTTGAAATATTTCTATCAAAGCAATAATTTACAGCAAGCTAATTCCTTTTCTTGAGTGATTCGTTTGACGCGGATTTAATACTTGCAATGCTTTCCAATAAAATTTCACAACGTGACTAACCATAAATCTCGAAAATTATTTTGCATTATCTATTGGGCAGAAAAGAATCTGCAACAATTTCGCAAATTTCAATTTAGAGAGCAAAAGCCTTTTTGTTGAGTAACTCATTATCGATATTCTTATTAAACTTCAAACTTGTGAAGAATTTCGAATTTTGTGAAATTTGATTCAATCAAATATTTATTTCTTAACAACGAAATAAAAGCCAAAAGCCCGAACGAATCACCAAATATCATTCATTGAACAGTAGAAAGCTGTTCTTCTGACATTTGTTTTTGGTTAAAACTATAACAGTCGACCTCATTGCGATTGAGATCTGAGAAATAGAATTTTCACAAAGAAGACAAATTTATCTAAATTGAGGTTCTGGTAGATTTTTTCTTTCATTCTCTCGCCTGAACCCTCTCTTAACTTAACGCTGGTTTCGATTTGGCGTTTGTAATGAACAATTTATTTATCTCTGCTTTTTTGTTCGAAATCAATCTTGAAAAATTGTTTTATGAAGAGATTCAAAAGCCCTTAAATAAACCCTCCAGCTATTTGCTCTAAATAAAATTTGTTCGTAGAATTCATAAGATAATTTTTGGTAAAAAGCTGGCAGAGTTTTAGATCGAAAATGCTTTCGAAACACTTTTTCCAACATCGAAATTGAAATGTTCATTTCTTTCCTTTCGCCATATTCTCATTGTTTTTTTTTGTTGCTCATCTGGCATGCCCAACTTATCTACAGCTTTTTAAGGCCTTCTTGATATCATACTTAATATGAAAAACATTCATTCATCTCAAATATCCAAAATGCTTTGAGTTTATAATCAGCACTCTATGGATTGTAATTATTTTGGAACCGTTTTACTGAACAAAGAGAGAACTTCTCACAATAATTCTTGTCCGTTATTTTGACTTAGCCGATTTTCCACTAGTGAATCTCTTCTCTTTTTTCTCCAAGGTTCGTCAGATTGTATATCTAAATTGAACCCAAACCCTCTTCTGTTGGATATCTTTTTCGATCAAATAGGTTCTTTCCTCTGAAAATATTTGAATTTTATGTGTAATATCCTTTCAAATTTGCCCTCCATTGCATTTCTTATTTTATTGAATTGACTTTAATAAAAAAGTGAAAAAGTTCTGCAAAAGAAAAAATGCTTGTAAGTACACAACTCTCAGATTTCTTGACGATTTTTTTTTTATTCATGAGTTCATGGGTCTGCTGGCTCTGTTAGCAATCATGATATACCATTCTCTTCTTCTTCAAGTATATATGTTCAAATTGCCTTCATGCATGATCTTGAGTGTGCGGGTTGAAAAATTTATAATCTGCTTCAACTGATATTGAGTAGGTTCAAGTGTTCTGTGCTCAATATAAAAGTATGGTCGTTTATTTTTCAATAAAATTTAACACTTCTAATCGGCAAGCAACCCTTTGTTGTAAAGTTTTAGAATATTGCAATTGCGAATAAATATAGAAAAAAATCAATGGTCCACTGTAATTTCCATAGCATTTCTCAAATTATCTATTTGCACAATGTAGGAAAATATCTCCATCCTTGAAGTTTTTGAAATAGTTAGGAAAGGTAACTGGTAAGAGCTTGCACTTGTTTGTATTTTATTTGTTGAAGGAACTAGCTTACATATCGAAAGGACGACAAAATCGAAACTGAATCAGTGTCGTAACAGCACAATTAACGAAATATTTCATACAGAACCAACCAGTTTCAGCCAGGACTGCTAAATTGGATTTGGGCAGGTATCATGAAATAAAATAATCAAATCAAACAAGCTGAAAGGCGCTTTGAAATCTGATTAAATAGATTAAATTTTGATCCCCAGATTGTTTCTATCGTCGATCAAATTTTATACGAGCAGAATGCCCTTTCTTCGAGACTTCGAATAGGAAGCAAATAAAAGTACCAGAAATAATTAGAGCAAGAGATAGAGAAGGAAGGAAGATAGAAGCTGCGTTACTTAGAATTCATGATAAAGATCTTTCAAACACCCAAATCAGAGCTAATATCTCTATATTATTTGAAATTTACGTTTTAATTTGCTGATTCTATAAAATATCCAGAATTTTTCAATTCGAAGAAAAATACACCTTTCATGGTCTCTTAAGCTTTTGGCCTTGCTTTTCCAGGAACGAGCTTGACTCATACAAGCAAGAGCTGGCATCTTTGGTAGCAAACTTATATAAAGCATTGAACCAAGATATCCTGCTTAATGAGAATTAAAATATTTGTTCGAATGATTTAGGATCTTGAAATAGTTCAAAAATCGTTATTTGGATTAAGTCAGTTCAATAAAGCGCACATGAGTTAGCCCTGATAATTTTATTTTTATCTGTCTGTTTCCAAATTTATCACTCACTCACATGGCTCTATATAAGTCCATCTTAAAGGCTCTCTACAAGCCTCCTGCCTCAATGAAAGGCGACTACCGGTACGCCGAACGGAAATATATCAATATCGCCATATTGTGCCAGATGGTCGGGAGCTACGTACCTGATATTCTCTCAATATTCATTTCCATGAACTACGATCCAACGATAGGACTGCTCCTCATACCAATCTACATAATAGGGCTGCTATTCATGTATTTCAAATGTTATAACTTACTTTCAGGTCTCATGCTGATTGCAGCTTTCGGAATCCAGATTCAGTCTTGGCTGTCAGAGGATAGAGGCCTGGTTTTGTTTCATCCGTTCTTTTTCTTGGTGTTTTTATCCACATACTTCCCCTCAAAGAAAATCCTCTTCATTGGATACCTTTTCGTGTTTTCGGTGTCGCATTTTGTGATAAAAGACCGCTTCGGTGAATTCCTTCGAACGACACCAAGTGAAGAGCTTGTGATCCTCTTCGAAAAATCCTTTACGATGATGTTGCAGTTACTCACGGTGCATTTCTGCTATTTATTCCTGGGGAGGTACCGACAAGATAACGTCTATAAGAGTCTCACGTCGCTGAAGGCAACGGTCGCAGCTCAAAATCAAGAACTCAAAAAAGCCAATGAAGAGCTCATAAACGTGTTAGAGAGCCGCGAGAGCTTTATTCTAAGTTTTTCTCATGAGACTCGTAATCCACTGAATGGAATCATGGGAAATTTGCATTTACTCTCTGAGATTGACCTAAGTTCGCTAAAGGCAAGGCAGCTGTTGCAAAGAGCGAGTATTTGTGCTAAAATATTGAATAATATCCTGCTGACGATCCTCGACTCGAGAAGAACAGGAAAATCAGCTGTGGATATCAAGCTGCAGCCTCAAACAATCGACATGTCTGCTTTTATTCAAGACACATGGATTTTTTGCCGAGAGATTATCAAGTCCAAAAAGATTATACCTATCCTGGAAGTTTCTCCTGGATTCCCTCGTTGGTTGGTCCTTGATCCAGAAAGAATAACACAAGTGGTGATGAATCTAGTAAGCAATGCCGTGAAATATACGCAAAAAGGCTACATTCGAGTGTCTTTTGATTGGAAGCCTCAGCAGACCGAAAACAGTTC
>ENA-UOUE01002005-UOUE01002005.1-compost-metagenome-genome-assembly--contig:-NODE-2005-length-10738-cov-2.510083_pt1 | contig 10738 bp, 11 predicted proteins | sample MGYA00238146_ERZ747223 | MGnify/ENA primary metagenome ERZ747223 (study PRJEB28781, sample SAMN06268865) | compost metagenome | isolation source: single cell | place: USA: California, Emeryville, Joint... | reverse complement strand
CGATTCAGGACATTACATCGCCTGGGTACATAAGAAAGGAGGTAAAGTAAAAAGTATGATATTTTAATTGACTTCTTTTTTAGATGATTGGTTGAAATATGACGATGATGTTGTGAGTGTTGTCAAAATGGAAGAGATTATGAACTTGAGAGGTGGAGGTGACTGGCATATGGCTTACTATTGCATCTACAGAAAGATTGAAGTTGCATAAGCTGCTCTTCAAACAAGAAAACATTTCGTTCGGGAAATTGAGAATTTGAAATTTCATAATTGATATTTTGTGTGCTGCTGAACTGTATTTTCTAAAAAGAGAAAAAGTAGAATGGATAGAGATTAACACTTGTTTGTAAGACAAATACACCAAGCCATAACATCGGTATTTCTTAGATGAATTGTAGGTACACAAAATTCTGAAAAAGTTTGAATATTGAAAGGTTGAGCTACTTCCATCGGGAAAGCTGACTTGGGAGAAACTCATAAAGATTACAAAATTTCGTTTTGAAAGTTTTGAATTTCAGAGGTAATTAATTGATAATCCTTACTTTTTCTTCTTCTATTATGCTATTTTCAATAATTTCGATGTTTCTGCTACTAGGAACCTTTAAAAGCTATATCAGCAGAACTTTGGTTTCTGTTGTTGCAAAATTAACATAAGTTAAACCCCAGCAAAGATAAATAGTTTTCTACATGACTTTTCAGATCTATACTTTCATCTGAATTAGGACGATTCTATGTATGCTTTTTGGAGAGAGAGAGTAAAAAAACAAAAATAGGAGTCATTGTTACAGAACGCATAGAAGACAAATTTCTATTCGAAAAATATGACATTGTTGTTTTTTCTGATACTGCAAATTTTTCAACTCTCTCCTAATGGAAGGGTACGAACAACGTAACCTCAACTCTTCAAAGTAGACTGAGCAGAATTTAGCTCTCTATAGAAACAACAACTAAGATACTCCTGTTTATATGCACTAGAATATGAAATGTAGGTTAGAGAACTAAAATTCTACTCAACACCGTTTAGTAGAAAGAATGTTGGCAGTGTCCTGCAGATTTATTCACTTTCGATTAGCAATTAACCCGCTACTTGTGCCGAATGATATCGAAGGAATTTTGTCGGGACAAGAAATGTCTCTTCACTTCCCAAAAGTCATTGAAGTTCCAAAACTGCTTTCTTTCTACGCTTTTGGGGATATATAACACATATCAGCATTGTTACTTGCGTCCTTTTTGAATATTCCATTCTATTCCCAATACTGGCTCCCCACTTTCGCAGAATGACATAATACTGGTTTAAATACTTAGTTTTGTATTTTTCAAAGAGTTTTCAAAATGATCAAAAATGGCTTCGCAAATAAATTCTGTCCAGGGACATTAGGATTCCATACAAAAAAATGCATGAAGTGAGAGCATGATGTTAGAGTAACCAAAAGTGATTAACGAAATGCTATTATAAACGAAAAATTAGTTGATTATTCTCGCAAAAAAATCACTAGAGAGATTTACCAGATTATGAAATTTTGTCTACATAATTTTTCGGAACTCGCTAGTAAATTTTTGCATTATTTATAGAAGCTATTGTCAAAATAATCAAACATTTTCCAAAAAAAAAAATCGTTTGTAACACACAACACAATGCAAGATTTTCTCAATTACAGAAGTTGCGACCAATTTCAAACCCAAGATAATAATGCACAAGGAGAGTGCTCACTTGATCAGAGCAATATGGGGATTATTGAAGACGATTCAAACTTTGAATTAGGCTTGTACTCAAACCTTGCTTCAAACATAGCCAAAACGATTGCTAAAAATGCTCAATTCTGGGACTTTACTTTCATCTCGCCAAAAAAAGAAGAGCAGCCGATGCTTTTCGAAAACTTCGATTTTTCTGAGAAAGCGGGTCCATATCCCAATGCCGAATCCAGTGAATACGAAGAAAATTCATTATGCTCTCAAAATACCGCATCTACGCAGCCAGAAGCAATTACAGTGCACCCCTCGAAGGGCCGTGATTCTCGGCATTCTGAAATAATACCAACCACAAATACTGAAAACTGTCAAATGATTTCAGTCTACAATGGTTTGGTCAATTCAGGAGCAAAAGTTCAAGTGGACTCGCAGTATAAAGGCCGCAAAAATTCCAAATACTTCAAATTTATCCTTCCAGAGGCTATTAAGGTGCCATTGGATGAAGCGCTTGAAGAAGAAGCGAATAAAAAACTTACTGTCAAAAAGAACAAAAGGAATAAGGACACACCCTCTGTGAGCCAACTAAAGAAAACATCACTGGTGAAATCCCAGTTTTCGAGAAATTTCGCAAAACAATGTCTTGACAAGTTCTGTGATTTTATGCACGAGAAGAAGAATCTTAAGATCAACCGACAATTAAAGGATAAAATGTCTGGTAAAAAATTTAGCAAAATTTTGAAAGATGGCCTTAGAATCGAAGATATGAAATTCGACTTGAACTCCGATTTTCTCTTATTTCTGGAAGAGTTCGATATCAACACAATAAAAAGATCAAAAAGCGAGCTTCAGACCCGATATTGCCATATGATAATTGCTTGGCAACTCAAGAATGTCGCACAGAAAATAAGAGAAGAGATTGCTACAAGCAGTTGGGGAAACTACCATTTGCAATTAGCTCATTTTTGGCCTGAGGCATCTATAGCTTTGATTCGAAATTGACTTTAATAATTACTATATCGATTTTGAGCCGTATAAATTCAGTATAGAGTTACTTAAGCGGATTGCATGATATGATAAGAGTGGTGTAAATGAATTGAACTATTTTTAAGGTTTCCATCAAAGTCGTAAGGAGAATTATATTATGTTCTACTGTGTCATTTCGTAATGATAATTTCATACCTGTTGCATTTCAAAGACGAAAATAGTAAATAGCTAGTACACCCCCGTTAAGATGAATTTCAATAATTAATTAAGCAACCCAATTTACGGCAGGGATGAGTAAACTCCGTTTCTTTTTGATTTTTGAAGAACTAATGATGCTATTTTAATGCTACAAATAAAAGGCAGTGACGCTTATTTTTGAACCTCTAATACTAAACCTGGAATAGCTTAAACTGGTTTATCACTAAGGATAAAAGACAAAACAGATGCCAAATTTTTGTCTCTACATGTAATCCTTGAGAATTTGACTTGACCTACTCACCTTACACTTTTAGTAACATCCCAGAAGGGCAACGGATGAAAGAGAAGTTATATATCCTACGAAATCTGCTTCTAATGGCTCTTATGATAACTATTGTGCTTATTATTCGAATCTTTGCCTTCGATGAAGCCACAATCAAGCAAAAAGCTGATGATCCTTACTACAGCAACATCGGGGAGCTATCTTGGTATACTTCAGCAGCAGCGGGGATACCGATCTTAATATCACTGGGATCTATATGTTGCGCATTTGTAGCTTTAAGAACCACGAAATTCAGCACCGAAAATACCGATGAAAAGAGAGAGATTCGAAATGTCATAGCAGTTCTGCATTTAAAAGATCAATACACTTTTGCAGTGTACTTCATTCTATACTATGCTCTTTGGAGAAATGCAAAGTCTTTCCTCCAATACAACCTTTCTGGTCATATCTTGGTAGTCGTCATGACTATTCCTACCTACCTCAGAAACGTGGTTATAAATTTGCACCTGAGCCGTTTTTTCGCAAAGAACCAATTCAAGAAAATCAGCCTTTTTTTCAAGTGTTATTGTGTACTGGATCTAATTGGAACGCTATATCTCTATTACACTTGTGTTTTTACAGTGTTCATTTTCCATCTGCCAGCAGAAGTGGTCTTCGCGTATGTAATCGCTGCAGCATTTGTCCTCTTGATTTTCAGCAGGAAGATTTATGTTCCCATTTACGAGTATTTCATCGCGTGGATGGTGAGCAGATTTATTGGTTGTGAGGAACCCAGTACCGACAATGAGAACCAGAAGCTCGAGCTAACCACGGACAAAGAAGCATTCAATTGACAAGTTACATAAATCTTGGGCAGCCTCTTTTTTGGTTTTTTAGTCATTTTTCAGTGATATCATAATCTATATGCATATTTTGTTATCATACTTTTAGTTAGAGGAATATTAGAAATATTATCTTAAAACCTGGTGGCCAGAGAAGCTTCCCTCAACGAGTCTATCATAAACGTATGCCCCTTTTTAATTAATGATATATTATGAGAGGTAAAGAGGGATATATACGAAACCATTGTATGAAAATTGCAATGTCCTTTGATATTAGAGAAGACTACATCTAAAAGACATTAACTTTTATAAGACAATTCAGAAATCAAGATAAGAGCAATAGAAAATTCTATAGCATATTCTGTTTGCTAGTGTGCTATGAATTGATGCTGCGAAAATCACGGCTCTGGAAGTTGGTTGCTTCTCCGCTGAATAATAACCGTCATTTTTGGAATTTTCGACTAAAATTACTGAAGAAAATGCACCAAAACTGAATATAACTTTTCCTGTTGTGGGATGATTCCTGTGGGAGGAAAGAATTAGAGCAAATGCATCAAATAAATCATTATGCTTAGATTTCTTTGGATTCAATGTCAATGGATGAATTTTTATGGGTTTCATTATGTTGGAGGAATAATTCTTCTGAAAATCTCCTGGGGATTTTTGAAATATAAAGGAAGAAAAATTAAGGAATCTGACTTAATCAGTATTCGAGCAACTCGAACATCTAACACTCTCTAATATTCGGATTTCAGGGGCCTTCCGCTATCATCGATTTATCTTAATTTTATCCTTTTTCGGGGACTTAAATCTTAAAGCACAACAAATCGGAGGTATTTGATTCTTGCCTATTTTTTTACCAATCACTAAGTAATCTCAAGATTTTAATCGAAAAGAGCAGCTTGGCAAGAAAGAAAGAAAAACCCTAATCTCAAGCTTTCCATATTTTCGATTAAGGGAAATCAATTGAAACAAGGCCTCATAGTTTTATAAGGAGAGGGTACTCATTGCTGTGACGGGCTTCAGAAATGGGCATTAGCAAGGTGTCACAAATCATAAAAATGGAGGTCGCTTTGGATTCTAACAGTTAAATTGTTTGAGAATAAATCTTGGAAATACCCGATTTTAGATAATTCAAACGATAATCGAAGCAATAGAATCAGTTCTGTCTTGGATCTAAGAATCATAAATCAATCATAAAACCCTTTAAATAATCTACGGCATAAATTAAGTGAAGCATTGAAAAGATGTCCCAAGGCACAGCTCTTCCCACACCTCCCCAAAGTTTGATAAATATGAACAATATTAAACTTGGGTTGGTAATGTCAGTGCTCGTACAACCTTTCGAAGTGATTAGAACTACCAGCATCATGAAGAAAGATCGAAAAAACATTAATCTATCGGAAACAATCAAGGTCACGAAAGAAATCTTCAAGGCAGAAGGTTACCGCGGATTCTTCCGAGGAGGCCTCCTCAGCGTGCTCAAGTCTACCACAGGCACAGCGCTCTTCTTCACTGGATTAGAGGGAGCTCATCTGTTAACTGATGACTTTAAAGATAAATTGAATTCAATTCAGTTCGGACTTGGAGGGTTGGTTAATTTCTTCAACGCGTGTGCTATCAAAACAATCATCACTTACGCCCTGTCACCAATCAATGTCATCAAAACCAGATTCGAAGTTGTTGGTGTGAATGAATACACCAGCATTCCATCAGCTTTCAGAAGCACTTACCAAAAAGAAGGACTCAGAGGGTTCTATAAAGGAGTTTTCTCGACACTCCTGCGTGATGTACCCTATTCAGGAATACAGTATTCCTGTTATCGGTTCCTCTTAGATATTTACTCCAAACTCTTCCTTCACGGGGAAGAAGCGAAGAACAAATCCACTGTTGTGTTTGCAATCAGTGGCATCTCTTCAATTTATGCTGTTATGCTAACATATCCATTTGACAACTTGCGAGTTCGATATCAGTGCTCCGAGTTTGCGTCATTTGATAAGAATGGAAAAGGTTTGGCTGGCTTTGCCCAGTTGGTGATGAAGATTTACACCGAAGAAGGGATAAAAGGCTTCTATGCCGGCTATATTCCTCGGTTGATGAAAAAGGCCTTCACGGCTTCTCTTTCTTGGACTTTATACGAGAAATTTAAAAAGGGAATAAGCCGAAATAATTGAGTCTTCCTTTTTCTTACTATGGATATTTCAATAGGATATATATTGTTATTATCCATTACTCCATTGATTTGAATTTAAGAAACTGAGTCTGTATGGCAACCTAACTACTCTTCGTAAGTTTGTTTGTTAATTAATAATGCCTAAGTTAATAAAGGCAGCAGAAATATATCTCGAACTTTATCTTGCTGTTAACTAGTCAAATTGGAATAGCTTCCGAGTGAATGTGAAAACTCAATGTAGAGAAATTGTTGAAACTTCAGAAAAACAGAATTTTTTCATGTCTAAATTTTTTGAATGTTTATTTGAAAAAGAGAGAATTGACTTTTAAAAATCGACATTGTTAAGAGTATTTTTGGGAAAGTTGAAAAAACGTCCTTTCCACTTTTTTTTTTTTAATTTCAATTAAGCCTTTGTCCCACTATCAAAGAAGTGACGATCTTTTTAGATCTGATTTTTGTTTCTGAGGAACTAACTAGGTGAAGATGGATATCGAGAACCAATTCTCAATAGTTGGAATGACAAGTTTCAAAACAATCCGCACAAAAAAGGGGTTTCAAAAAATTTAAAATTCAAAATTTAGTCTGTAACTGCAACAAATATGTGTTTCAGAAATTGTCAAAGTCGTTTGAAACCTTCTCCGATCCTAAGATATTGCTATGAGATGTAGTTGCCAGTCATTTTCATGTGCAACCTGGATTTTGCTGACGAGAGCTTTGAAATATGGTTCTCAAAGAATTTTAGAAGGAATTTATTGCTTTTACTGTATTAATTGATTACTATGGAGTTCGAGTTTTCAATGAGTCGAATTGTTAGGTTCAACACTCTAAGAATAAATTAGTAGATATATTTGATCTCAACGACCTCATAAAAACTATCCTCTTATGGAAACGATTGAAAAAGCTTATAAGTCTGACCCAAATACAGAAACCTTAAACCTGGAGTTCCAGTACCAGCTTTTTATCGCCTTCATCTCATGTTCACGATTTCTCAATTTCTCAGACAAATTCAGAATCTCCAGCAGTTCCTCCCATTCCTTGCTAAATTCCACGGACTGAAAGAGGTTTTGATTGCATCCTCCTCCTCAGTCTAATTTCTAAATAGCTTTATGCGAATGGAAACCGATTGGCTAGTCTACCAGACGATCTTTCATCTCTGCGCTCTCTTGAGACCCTTGAGATCACAAATAATCTCTTTCCAGATGTAGCCTTGCTTCTGTATTAGTCACTGATTGACAATTTCCTAGATTTCTCGTGTGATGAGAGGGCTTATGTCTCTACCAAGACTCAAACATTTATCAATAGACCTGAGGAATCAAGTACTTCCGAAATGCCATTCCATTGCTAATTTATCTTAGGAGGAGGCTGAAGAAATCATTAAAAATCTCCCCTATTTAGAGTCTCTTAATGGAACAGGCAATTTTCCCTCTCAAATTTCCTTTCCTGATTGATACATTTTCTGCAGCTGTTAGACAACCCATGAAGAACGACTCAATGCAGCAAGACTACGCTTCATTTAGCAACAAGGACCAAAGAGACGAAGATCTTGGCCTTAATTCAGACGATTTAGAGGCAGTGGCCGTGCTCTATGACTGCATTCGAGAACTGTTCAAAGAGCAGGATCCTAACAAGGATGCTGTATTGGCAGATCAATTTGATGAGCACGTAAAGCACGTTATGCAAGACCTTACAAACAAACTCAATTCCAAAGAAAGCAAGAATGTGATGCAAACTAACGTGCTTAAAGTACTCATTTCAATGATCTTTTCGAACAGCTCCTGACCACAATTAAATAATGCAGGCTAAATATGCTCTATATGAGATCATCTTCAGTAAGATCATTGAATATGTGGGAGGAGTGGATCCACGTGTCAGCTCTATTTTGGAGGGTATCCACGATGCCCATGCTTTACTCATCAAAGAAATCACAAGTAACTATAGCACCGAAAATCGGGCTTTAGCGTGACGTGACTTTCGCTTATAGGCTCTCTATTGAGTTTACAGAAAGCTGTAGACGAAGGAAGGTTTTCAACTGCAAAAGCACAACCTCAGCAACCCGAGCAGCCTAAAATTGATCCTGCGATTCTCATCGAAGAAGCCGAAAAACTTGAAAAAGAGAATAATGTACATTTATATCAGTTTCTGAAGTTTTTCTGAGAATCATTGGTAGCAACTAAGAGCGGAAAGAGATCAAATTATTAGAAAATTTGAAGATGAAAAAAATGATTTGCTCGATCAAATTCGTTCTCTCGAAGAAGAAAACCAAAAATACCTGGATAAGATCATTAAAACTTCAAAGGAAACTGCTCAATTGTATGAGAAGCAAAGAGACCCTGGTGCTCTCGCTGAAGTTTCCAGAAATGTCATGTCTAAGAATGCGCCAACGGATGCTCAAGATAAAACTGTAAATAGTTATTTGATAACCTCACGTTGATGTTTTACCTTCTCATTAGAGTTCTTATCGTGCTATGATGGCTCAAAGTCATCAGCAAGCTCCAGTTGGACATACTTCAGTCAGAGCGTTGACTCTAAAGCAGCTCAAAGACATGATTGAAGAAATCTACGCTTCTAAAACTAAATACGACCAGAAGTACGCAGAAGCTAAGTTACCTCGAGAAACCATGGAGCAGCACATGTATACATATTTAAATCAGAAGTACGGGCTAAAGGTATATCTCCAATACAATACATTTAACACTCATCTTAATCACTTAAGAACTTGATTATCGAATGGGCGACAGCGATCATAAATGGAATTAAAAAATTTTCGATTGAAGATAACGATGTCGCCACTTTCGGAAAGATATTGAGGAATGAATGTGATGAAGAGTTCAGATTCGTTCAAGGGCAGGTGAAAAACACCATCGCTGAACTTTTAAAGGTAGAGAACTAACAGATGAGGCTTGGAATATTTAATCTATTATTCAGATGTATCTCCGCGGAAAATATCCTTTCAAGCAAAACATTGAGATAAAGGAAATGCTGAACCAAAAAATGAATGGTGTTGTGTACGAAGAGGAGTGTGCAGATATCATTAAGTACATGTACAATCAAGAAGACTCGGAGATATTGCTCACGAAATTGAGAAAGCTCTACACTATTCCTCAGAGAAATATGGCTGAATTGTAATAATTTTTCGTTGAGATTCTGGGCAGAATAATGATTTATGTATTTCAGCAAAAAGCTTTCGAGAGAGGAGCAACAGAAAGCTCTTGCAGAGAAAGAAAAGAATATGATTGAATACAGTCTTTTCCAGAAAGTCATTCTCGATTTCCAGCTGAAGAGTCACGAGAAGTTCCTCAAGACTTTCTTGACTTACTTCAGACTTGTTGACAAGGATAACAACGGAATTATTAACGAGGTAAAAATACAGAGCTCGTAGCAGTTTCGTTTAGCACGCTTTCTCCTTTTCTTAGAATGAATTCAAGGACCTCTGTGGCTACATTGAAAGTCATAAAATCGAAGTTGATATTTCCAAGATGCTCATGGTTGTCGATCCTTATAATCATCAGCAGATAACGTTCTCGCAGTGTGTTGCCCTGTTTTCATCGGTAACGGCTCTAGTTTTAATGAAATCGTCAATTAATTTTTTTCTTCTAAAGGAAATGATTGTCGATGGAGATAACAGTTTGTCAATCTTACAGAAGCTCTCATTAGAAGCATAACTGGACCGAATTAAGTACTAGTGAATAGTTGGAAGCTTGCACATGAAAAGCTTTAATTTTATAACCATTTCTCGGCTTACCTCTCTATATAGTCATAGATATCCATATTCATAGTGATTGATTAAAATTACAGAAACATAAACATTTTGAAAAGCAATAGAAGCCAGCAATCTGCATCTCTATTAATATGTCAGCTTTACTCACTTGGAGAATAAATTTGTCCACCAATTATTTAGGTTTTGAGATGTAAAATATCCTGATTTAGTTTTAAGAAACTTCATCGATAAAAAAGTAGAGAAGGTGGAAGCACAATCTCCCTCAAGAGTAATCATTTTGCTGCAACAACCTTTAATCACATTTAGATTTTTGTGGGTTTTCAAGATTTCAATTATTAGGTGGAACGGCGAGCTCTGCCAAACTCATATGAAGCATCCAGCCCTTACAATTATTTTACTTATTTATGTTATGTATTTAGGACAAATTTTATGCAAGTTTATTTAGGAAGAGCTTTATCCTTGCAGAGGAGTTCCGCGAATCCTTTCAATTTTTCGATACCTCGGATCTCTTCTTCTTGGAGTGGCATCAGCACAACGTGAAAGTCATCGTACATCTCAATGATCTGATCAAGGTATTTCTTTTGCATTTTAAATCTGGCTCTGCACATTTTACATTCGTCCTCTATGATGAGCGAAAGGTGTGATAAGTCAAACTTAATATTGCGATTTTCAAAATTACCAGGGAATAAGACCTGATTAATAACGATATTATGAATATCAATCTTGAATTTTGTGAGCTCTTGGATCAATCGATCGGTTTCATACATCGAGAGGAATTCCGGGATGCAAACTGCCAAGAAAGTGGTTGCTTTCTAGAGAAAGGTATAACCTTGGTGAAATATCCACTAAATATACGTTGTCTTTCATTCTTT
>ENA-UOUE01002004-UOUE01002004.1-compost-metagenome-genome-assembly--contig:-NODE-2004-length-10742-cov-15.460666_pt1 | contig 10742 bp, 8 predicted proteins | sample MGYA00238146_ERZ747223 | MGnify/ENA primary metagenome ERZ747223 (study PRJEB28781, sample SAMN06268865) | compost metagenome | isolation source: single cell | place: USA: California, Emeryville, Joint... | reverse complement strand
CATGAGGACCCAAAAACGCAATTCAGTGTAGAAAGCTTGTGCCTCAAATTCGCATTAGTTTTTCCTATCATATCTTTTAAAAAAATGTTGATTAGTCATTCAAACTCTCGTGGAGTGCTTATTCTTAATACTATCTTCAATTTATTTGACGCAGGTTGCAGAGCTATGGGTTCATAATATCTAATATGTGACAAATTTCATCATACTGGATTCTAAATTTTGAAAGTTTTTCTTGTTTGTTTTCATTGAAAAATTTTATGTCCTTCATATTTTAAGCTGACTTTAAAATAATAAGGCTTCAATTTTTTCGTTTCAAACATTCCATTTGCCGCCTTAGTAGTCGAGATCATTAATGAACCTCTTATCCTCATTTGCTATTCGTTTGAGTTACTGTTAGACACGAAAATTCTTCGATGCTACGTGGTTTTTGAAGACATTATTCAAAATGCATCACCATAAAATTCTCACTCAAGCTTGTTACTAGGAAGCATAGATTTATGTTTTACAGAGATCGAATAATATGAACTTCTATTCGAGGAAAGGATGAAAGCAAGAATTAGCATTGTGCTTCCTTGAACGATCATATTTCCAAGAACAATCGCAAAGTGCTGAAGATACGCAGGAATGAAGGTTCCAACCACTATCAAAGCCACAGGCATCGCTAAGATATAGAGCGAGCCAAGCACTGCCAGCTGTGTTATGAAACGTCTGAGTTTTTTATGTGCTCTCTCGTAGGTTTTCGAAACGAAATAGAGGAAAACAATCGCAAGAATGACCTTGACAACGGCTAATACAATACCTGCCCAGCTATCAAAGTCATGGTATCTGAAGGGGTCTTCTTCGGTGAGTCTACCAAGTCCGACGATAATAAAATGCATCATCGCAATCATAATGCCCAGAGGAAGATATAAATCAAGCTCAGGAATCTCTTCATATTCAATGCCCCAACCAGTGGCCAATAAAATCAGCAGGCAAGAAATCGTAAATTGGGCAAAGATAGTGAGCGCAGAGCTCAAGAAATTTGGTATAATGTGGCCGACTCCATTGTAAGACACCAGAAGCAAATGTAGCCACTCCATTATAAGGGAGAGAAACTCGACGAAGCATGCGATGTTTAATACTAAAAAGGGATAATCGATTTCTTCTTCTTTCTGGTAGTATCGCATGAGCTTTTTAATGTTTGTATAAAAGAACGCCAAATAAGCCATGGCCATAAGGAAATGTGGCCAAAGAAGACCATTCTCTTGCTCACTGAAATGCGATTCATCAGCGTTGGTGAGTGCGAGGTCGACCTTCACCTTGTTGCCGACTTCATTTATCTGAGGGAAAGAAGTCTCGCAATCAGCGATTGCGAAATACCAGAATCCAGTTCCGACTTTCTCATTGATATCGCCGCTGGCTGGTGCGCTATAGGTTCCATCTAGAGGGATAATAAACTCTCTCACTACTTTTGCATAGCTCACTCTTTCCTGACAAATTTCGGTTTTCATGGCTTTGTTCCAATCCTCTTCAATGAATCCAAGGAATTGAAGCTTTACAATTGAATTTTGGAAAAAATGAGTGACTGATTTGTAGAACCTTGTCTGGAGATTATAACGACCGGCCCCATTTTGAAAACTGAATTTTCCAATGTATTTCCAGCGATCTCTCGTGAAACGATGAAAGTAGAGATCCTCTTGGATGACCTTTGATTGCACAAAACTTGCAACAATGAATAAGCTTAACACCAACAGCACTGCGTTTCTCATTTAAGGGTTTGGCTTAGAAGAGCTGATTCAAATTTTCGTAGGGATAATTCGATTCGCTTAAATATCCGGAATTTATTTAATTACGTCGAATCTCTCCAAAGACAATCTCTCAACAGAGAGGAGTTTTCGCAAAAAAAATTCTCGAAAAGCAACGTGATCTGTTCTGCTAGAGTAAAATGAGGATGGTATGGTATAACAAACACTATTTAGGACATGCGCTCTCTTGATTAATTGAATTTCAGATGATACAGACATACACTGATACACTTTAATTTGCGAACAGGTTAGTATCCTTAATTATGTTGTAAATCGTCCCTTCAAGAATGACTAATCGCATGTAAACAGGAACTCGACAGAGGATAGTTTATTTCTTCTCTTTCTGCCTTTTCTCGAATTCTTCATGCTCTCTTTTAGCTTCTTCAAGGGTCTTTTCTTTATCCCAAGGGAATAATGGGCGAAGGACCATTGCTGTTCTTGATGGAATGTAGACTTGGATGTAGTTGTCTCTGCCACACCAAGGCTCCTTGATAATTGGGAAAGCGTTGGTGTGTCCGTGACGAAGTCTTTCTTTGCCAGCAAATCGATCCTAACAAAAGAAATAATTAGAGTCTCATAAAGTATCGCTCAGAGAACCTCATCGGTGTCTAACACGATCAGATGCTCGTAAGCATAGCCAGTACCGATTCTGTAATGTTCGTAGCTCTTTGAGTACAGTTATTGCTACTTGTTGAAAGCACTTATTTACCTTTGTTGGATGGAAATTGAAAATCCACAGCAAGCAGCCTCTTTCGAAAGCAATGACTTTATCGTCCTTTTAAACCACATTAATATCAAAAATAATAGAGTTAATGCTACCTCATGTTGTAGAGACACATATTGCTCTCTTGAGGAAAGCCAGTGGTATCTTTCTTCTAATTCCATCATTGCCTTATCGAAGTTCTTTAAAAAATAATTGCAGTGACGCTTTTTTTCAGGGATTAGAATATCTTACGCCAAGGTAATGATAGTAAAGCAAAGGATCGTCTGCGAGATTCCATTGTCGACTAGTTCATTTGCGATAATAGTTGCTACCACTCGAAAAGCAATGTTTTCTTACCGACAGTGCTGATAGCTCCAGCCGTTACCTTCACGGGGGAAATCGATCCATTCAGGGTGACCAAACTCATTTCCCATAAAGGTCAGGTAAGACTCTCCTCCAAGAGCACAACTGATGAGACGGATCATTTTATGCAGTGCTACTCCACGGCTAACCCTGAGAGTCTCTGGTATCAGCAGACTCATATTTTCATAAATTTCCTAAATGGGATTAAGACTGGAACTGGATCAATTTTTTGTCACTTTGTCAAGAAGCCACATGGATATTGTCTTATCCCCAACGATGGCTTGATCATGGCTCTCAGCGTATGCCACGCATTTTTCATCGTATCTGCGGTTGGTTAGAGTCCAGCATATCTCCTTCATGCTCCAGTCATCGTCTTTGGATTCTTTCAGAAGTTTTATCCACTAAATTACATAATAAATATGAATGAAAAATTCACTATCAATCCAATAGTTATTATTACTCTATCAGGGATTGCCATCTGAAGTCTGAAATCAAATCCGACTCCGCCTTCTTCAACTGACCTTCCCAGAGCTGGCATTCCAGAAACGTCTTCAGCAATTGAGTATGCTTCAGGGTTAATTCTGTGTATGAGTGTATTTGCGAGCATTAGGTAGACCATTCCATCGATATCAGTTGTCATAGAGAAATATTCTCGGTAATCTCCACTGAATCCTACGCCAAGCCCTGAAAAAAGTATTTTAGTTTTAATCAAATAGAAGAGGAAAGGTTGGTTTTACCATGGTGAGTATACATCAGTGAGGTAATTCCATCGAATCTAAACCCATCGAAGCGATATTCTTCCAACCACCAGGCCAAGTTCGATAATAAGAATCGGTTGACTTCCCACTTAGAATAGTCAAAAAGCCGACTGTCCCAGAGTTCATGCTTTCCTTTTTCGCCGCCATGGAAATATTGATAGTCAGTGCCATCGAACATATTTATTCCATCGAGGCTATTTGCAGAGGCATGACTACGAACAAGCGTAAGTGCATTAGCGTAAACAAAAATAGTTTTTTATACCTATGAACCAGATCGATAAGAACCATAATCCCCATTGAATGGGCAGCATCCACTAATTCTTTGAGATCATTAGGTGTCCCATACCGACTCGATGCGGCAAAGAAATTCGTCACATGATAACCGAAACTTCCATAGTAAGCGTGCTCCATGATCGCCATGATTTGAATAACGTTGTAACCAGCCTTTTTTATCCTGGGAAGGACGTTATCCTTAAACTCCTTGTATGTTGAAACTTTGGGCTCAGAAGAGCTCATTCCAACGTGAGTCTCGTATATTCGGACTGATGCCGGTCGCTTGAGTGTCGTATATTTCCATTCATATCTGTATTTTGGCTCTTGGCTGAGATACACTCCATCGAAAGCTTTCGTTTTCTCGTCTTGGATGGCATAAGTGATCCAAGCTGGAATCCTATACTCCCACTCATCCTTGGCTGTAAGCATGAATAATTTCACCTTGCTGTTATGAGGGATCACATGAGTGCCGTCGGATTTAGTTGGCAAGAAAATTGACCAATTTCCAAAGCTATCCTTTTTGAGAGGGTACTCTTTCTGGTTCCACCCGTTGAAATCTCCACAAAGATAGATCTCTTTTGCTCCTGGAGCCCATTCTCGGAAGTAGATACCATTGCTGCGAGTCTGAAATCCGTAGATTCTGTATCCTTGAGAGAAATCGTAGAGACTTCCTTCATTTTTTTCAATTTTATCAAGGAATTCGCAGTATCTCTGATATCGGTAGTAAAAGTGTTCCTTGAATGGCTCAAGATATCCATCATCTTTAAAGACCTGAAAGTCTTTCGGATCCACGCGTTTTATTGGAGCAGTTAGCTGCTCATAGCGTGACTTTTCTGGGCCATAAGGGTAACTTATGTGCAATTCTTTCATATCCACTTGAAAATCGCCTTTATCTGCGCTTACCATAGCCAATTTTTCTTTGAAATTCTAATCGAATCTGCTTTCGAATTAATCTAAGATTCGATGTGTCTTAATTAAACTCCTAAAACACAAAAAAAAGATTCATTTTCGTCGAACATTACTAAACGCTTCAAAGGGCAAACTAACCTCAAGGAAGAATTGTTATCACTGTATAGAGAGTGAAACGCATTCTTTTTTTGTTCTTAATCATCAAGGAAGCTTTTTTATTATTTTGAGGTAAGGTCACAATTATCTATGTTCTTCTGTTCCGAAATGCGAAACATGAGAAGCTGATAAAATATACATGTATCAAAATGCAAAGATTTTATTAAGCCAATCATGTTTCTAAGCTAGCCTGACAAACATTTGTTATGAAAGAGTGAAAATATCAGTTCCAGTATTTCGCTTCTTAATCTTTTTCCCTGGTGGTCCTGAGAGATTGGAATTCATCATAAAGGACTAGTACAAGAGAACCACCAGCGCCTCGAATGATATTAGCAAGAGCACCTTTGTAGTAACCTTTCTCACCTTCATTTCTTCTGATCTTATTATAACAATCGGTATAACTAGTGTAAAGGACCTTCTTTTGACCAGATTGCATCATTAGTCTTCTTTTGACCGTATCCCAAGGATAAGAAGCGAGACCAGCAATGGCTGTGACGAATTGGGCAATGATGAATTTGTCAACCACGATGCTATCTCGACGGAGGTAGATTTTTGTGAGAGTATCATAACCAGCACTATAAATCCCTCTGTAGATGATATTTGCCAAAACTGAGGTTCCAAATCCTCTGTAAAGTCCTCGAAGACCATCAGATTTAAAGATTTTCGAAATACAGTCGACAAGGCCATTGAATTGTCTTTGTTCTTTACCCTTTCCAACATCAACAGCCAATCGCGTTCTTGCGAGATCTAAAGGATAAACGAATATGAGCGCAGTAGCACCTGCTCCACCACCAGATACGAGATTCACCAGGAAAAGCATCCAGAATTTGGTTTTTTGATCGAAAAGATTGAGGTATTCTTTGTAGGTATCCTTGAAGGCGAAGTAGATGGCTGGCTCTGGAAAATATCTGATAATGTTAGTCAAGTTTCCTCTCCAGAAGGCTAAGTAACCTTCTTCCTTTGGAATTCTGCGAAATGTATCTATAATACCCTTGTACTTCTTGCCAATGAGCTTGTCATTTGCATCTTAGGTTTGAAGAAGCAATTTGACTCTTTCAATAGGAGCGAAGGCAGTCTTTGAGATAACCGAGGAAATCCCTCCAATAAGGAAATTCGAAATGAAGCTACCAGCGTGGATAGGTGGTTCTTGGTCCATTTGCTGAGCTTAGGATAATTTGTTGCTTGAAAATGATTCTGGCGCTAAGCACCAGAATTAAATTTATGTAGCTTGGGACCTCTGGCCAAATTTTCCAAAAATCTTTCGAAGATTCGCTCGAATAGAATACTTGCTGAGAAAAAAACACCACTGTAAATTGCTAAATATTGGTTGACTCTTGATGTTATTGTGAAAGAAACCCAACTGCAACTGATATCTCCTAGGGATGCTTAATTCTTGTTAAGAATTGTGATACTACTTTCTGTCATGAACAGTAGAAAATGAATAACTGTCTTGGATTTTTCAAAAGTTCCTATTGAGTCCCAAGAAATTCCATGTCAAGGAATTATGACGAAGCTAGTTTGAGTAGGCCCTCAATATCTTCTCCACGAAAAGTCACCAATTTCGAAATAAGAGAAGTCTTGAAAATACAATCCGATGATTGATGATTGTGCAACCCAATTCTTGGTGTTTACTGATACTGACTGTCACGCTGAGCTTCGAATACTTCGCTTCTTATTAGAAGGAGAGCTTCATTTTCTCACTATGTTTAGATCTGCGAGAGTATCTTCGATTTTTTTTAGGATTTGTTAACAGCGAATCATCAGGTATCATGATATTATTACAGGATAGGCGGCAAAGGCTTAACTACGATTCTCCTCTCATTTGGACTACATGACTCCATTCAGAAAGCAAAAAAAGTTTCCTGATTCTTATTTTATTTTTATTATGTCACTCCCATTCCTGGGCCTTAGAAAAACCATTACGGATTGTCGATTGTGTTTGTCACCTTTCATGGCGAGTTTCTTATGGATTCAAATGACTTTCGCTCTTGAGGTCAGAAAGAAAATAGCTATGTTTCTACTTTTGATGAGAGCATCTTTGTATTTGCAGAAGGAAACTTAGGAAAAACCTAATTCTGAGGCCATAAAAGCGCTATGAAAGCTTCCCTAAGCTTCTTTGTGACTTTCGAGAGGGAATTTAGTAAAAATCTAAGAGCCCTCTACATCTCTTTTATGCAAAAACCCTTTTAGTTTTATTTTGTTTTTGGGTACATATCGATATTTAGCAAATATGAGTTTAAACCAATCGTTCTCTGTGAATGCACCCAGATTCGATAAAATTCTTGTTTGGTTGTGAGCGTTGATAAAAAACTTTTGAAAAGCAAAACACCGAAATAGAATTCGAGTTCGTGCAAAATCCATCACAGAATAGGAGGCTACCTCGGCTTCTCTTGAGACCAGGCGAATGGCATAGACCTGATTCAAAAAAAACGTCCCCTAACTTTGTAATCCGCCATCGAAATTCCTGCCATTGTGCCATGCGACTGTAAAATTGTAAGGGGTAGTCTCCAATTACATAAGAAATCCAGGGGATTGCTCAAAGAAACGTTTCTCATTGTTATTGAAGATATATCCCTTGAAAGCACAAGATATTCAGTCCGTAGACAGGAATCTTGGGTAAGTCAAGGTATCGTTCGAAGCCAGGTGATTCCTTCTCGTTGTATCATAGCCTTGAACATATCAGCCTCGTCCTAGCCACAGTACTACCTATTCAAGATAGATATAGCTCAAACTCTGGAGGACTTTGTATGGAAACCCAACCAACGAACATTTCAAAAAAAGCTTTTAGACCGAAAAATTAAGATGAAAAGGAAAGTTTGTTCAGTTTTCATCCTTTAGGCAGTAGAAATTTTGGTTCGTTGACTCTATGTTGATTTTTGGAGTGTGTCCAGGTGCTATTTTGTAAGCTTAGTTTATGAGAATCTTTTCAAATTTAGATTCATCTTCCCTCACATTAATCTAAAAGTGAGGCAGACGCATTGCTAGATCCTCTTCTGGTCTCATTTTCTCTCTCCTTAACAAATTCCTATCTCTTTTGCGAGGCCATATATATAGTTTATTACCCTGATCTATTAATCGAAAAGTTTTTTATCAGCTATAAAAAAGTGTGAAATGCGAATTGCTTTAATCGGAGATATCTAATTACCAATATCATTATGGAACCTGAAAAACACCGTCAGCGATGGTTTTTATTGACTAGGTGGCGAACAACATAACTCAAGGTCTGGGGATTACAATAAAGTATTGGCTCTGTGCAAGAGCCTGTATTGCATATGCGTGGCTATTGCAATGGTACTAATTATTTTAAAAGTATTCCTCATTACGACAATTTCCGCAAAACGTACTCCTATTTCCTTCCTCCTTCTTAGTTAGTGCTCGCTACGCAAATTAGCAGTCAAAACAAACAGAGTGTTGCATCCTTATTAGCAGCATTAGAGCCAAAATTACAGAAATTACGATTTGGAATAGGAATAAATGCAAAGTGAAGGTCAATAGAGAGTTCTTTGAGTCAGTCCGCTTGTTTCTATTGATTCTCATTCGAGTCAAATTCGAGGCGATTGAAATTTTTTGAAGATTTCTCCTGGTAGCTTTGGCTTTGTGAATTCTGTTTTTCAAAGAGAGCGCATTTGATTCGGATTCACAAGAATCAAGCTCCAAATAGCCAGTAACTGATCCGAAAGTTTGTAATGAGGCATCATGCTCAAATTAATCGCCAAATTCTGCTGAAATAGACTGGGAACCAATTGAGTAGTCGAGAAAAATGGTCTTTCGTATTTCGTGTCCATTCGAGACTGCTATTGTAGGTTTTCATTAGTTTAAATTGGATGGGAGTCTTTTTCGCAGTTTAGTCATTCCCCGATGACTCTAATTGCGGAATTATTTGCAAATTTGAAAGACAGTTAAGTAAATTCGCTAATTGGAATTTCAGATAATGGGATGGCTAATATAATTTTAATTAGGACCTGCCGATTATTTAAGGAATTTAATCTTTGAGATAATAAAACAATTCAATTCTTGAGAGAACAATCCTCAAAGCAGACATACTTCAGACTTCTGCACCGGAGAAAATCGTGAACATATCAATACCCCACGCTATAATGGAACTATAATTCGCTTCATTTTGCTTTTTCGCTTGCAACTTTAATTTTGATTGATGATTATCTGTAAACAAATTTCAAATTTGATGCTTTGAGACGATAAAACAACGAGAAAAATATGTTTCCAGATGCAGAATAACTCCCCCTTCAACCTGATGCTGCAAGTGTCCCCGCAAATAATTTGATCTAGCAAAAATGCGATTATATGGGTGGTCTAAGATAAAAAGAATAATGTAAAACTGGCATTCAGTTGCGTTATTCACATTTTTTTGGATCAACCTATATTTTCACATCATTTACTACCCAAGCTTGGGCTCTGCAAAGTATTAGGATCAGATAGGGTGCAGAATATGCCAATCAAAACAGTATTTCTGCTAATGTATGTCAATAAGTGATGGTAGTCGGCAAAGAAGGGAGAATACTTTATTTCAGCAAGAAATCAGACTAAGAGAGAGCACTAAGTTCATTAATTTCGCGAATTCCAGAAACTAAACGAACGATTGGCTAAAATAATATTTGCTATTTCAGGTTCACGAATACTAATCCACTGCTGCCTCAACATTTCCTACTCTACCCTGAAGAGAAACTCAATTCTCGTCGATTTATAGAGAAAATTATGTCTCTGGAGCAAGAATGGTCCTTTTACAAAATGAACACTACATTTCATCCAAAATAATTACTCAGATCGTGAAAGAAATGGTCAATCGCCTTAGCAACTAAGTTCGTATTGATCCTCAAGAAGACAGGAGAATGCCCTAACTTACTTTTTAACCAGCGGAAGAGGAGTTATTGAGCAGGGAACGTTCACTGGTTTTTGTATGTTAAATAAAAAAATAAAATTTGAATCTTTTCGAATTAAGGTTGAAAAGCGATTGAGTGAGAGTATAATTTTATTATGAGTCCAGAATCTTTTTACAATCGATATTTGTGAAATGAGAGATATGAATGAAGCTATTGTAGGGAGGTAGACTCCAGATACAATAAAGTAACTAACTATGTGAATAATCAAAGAGAAAAGGTTTTTAATGTCTTCAATCATTGTGAAAAATATTGAATCTGGAAGAAGGAAAAAAATTTGATGAATATTGAGAGATTTGTACCTTTCAAAGCTCAAATAAGGCTCTTAAATGACAGTCAAACAAACGTTCTGGTGGCCATTGAGATCTATAAGGGAAGAATTGCAGTTTCTTTCAACGTTAATAAATTTTTCATGCTCTCTTTCAATAGTATCCCCCATCAAAACCGAAGCTTTAGGAAAGTGCCATGTTGCATTGGCTTGAATTGAACCAGGCTTTGTTTCATGAAGGCGATGTGATGTAACTACTCAGAATTGAAGTAAGTCAATCGAAAGGAGTTTGCTAAAATCAAGGCAAGGCTATTTTCAGTTTTTGTTCAATTAACTCGCGTGAAAGGATTGATGAAGAGCAAAATTTATGCACCAAATTTGTTGTTATTTTCTCACTACTAGGAGACTCAAAACAAAGATTACTCACATTATAAGACTCGTTTCATTATGAAAATATCCTCTTCATCAACTTTACTGGCTAGGATATGCTCGAGAATGAAAGAAGACCGATAGATTCACATAGATGGAGGGCGTTATATGGTTCAAGCTAATCATTAGATTAGCAGATTATAGCTGATTTGAGAGGCACATTATAATTGGATAGGGGAATTCCAACAGCAACAACCTGGAATC
>ENA-UOUE01002003-UOUE01002003.1-compost-metagenome-genome-assembly--contig:-NODE-2003-length-10742-cov-16.580872_pt1 | contig 10742 bp, 7 predicted proteins | sample MGYA00238146_ERZ747223 | MGnify/ENA primary metagenome ERZ747223 (study PRJEB28781, sample SAMN06268865) | compost metagenome | isolation source: single cell | place: USA: California, Emeryville, Joint... | reverse complement strand
GATTTTTCGGAGATGGAAACGTACCCTCATTTCAGAAAAAGTTTTGCAGTTGAAATTATTTAGTAAAAGTCGGATCTCACTTGCCATTCATCGAGAGAAGCTACAACAAATCTGTCTAAAGGTAGGCAAAATTCGGAATGGTGTCGCTCTCTCATGTGTAACTGTTGAGGAAAAATGAATGTAGGAGCTGTAATTTTGTAGATTTTTTATTTCATTGCATTAAATTTTACAGAAGTCCATTGATTGTAGAGAATTCACTCTATTTCAATACGAAATTGGATTAAAATCGGGCTTCAGTAAAAGAAAAAGAGCTTTATCTCTTGTTGTCTGCTCTTGCTTAAAAAATCTTTGAATACTCTTGTATCAACAATTCGACCTGACAAAAATAGATCTTATTCAATAAAATATATATAAACCTTCATTTTTGCTGATTTCCCCTCTTCTTAAAAAAGTTCTCTTTTTGAGTCCTCCATCTCTGGTCTAGAGCCTCAATGATAGTTTTGTCTCGGATGCATTGTATGCTTAATGGTAAAATCAGTCTGACCTTTTCCCTGTATCTTGGACAGATCCGTATATTCTTATAATCCATTTCTCAAGAAATTCAGCTTTTGAAATGCGTTTTCAGAGCTATTTCGCTGGTTCCGATAGTATGATGATATGATAGCCCGGCTACAATCAATAGCAGCAACATTTCAGGAGTGTGAACCTTCATTGACGATTGAAAATTCAGGAAATTACTGCTTTTGGAATCAACCTATTTGCTATTGCCACCGAATCGAACAAAGTTCATCTTTCGAAAAAGAGAACAAACTTCGATTAATTTCGAAAAGGAAGAGACTTAGCAATCTTAATTGCACTAACCTGAAAATGATTTTATTCAACACTAGTAACATAATCCATAAAATTTTTGATCCACGATTACAGTAAAATCAGCCATTTTAGAATCCAATTGCCAATTGTTGCCCATCGCATCCAGTTCACAATACCTTGACAATTCTGTCATATCATCTTTCAATACCACATTGTCAATTGTTTTTTCTCGAATTCCATTCATAAAATTCGTCATTCGCAAAAATTGCCTGCATTCATTTCGTTTCCCTTCCTAATAGTCATTAAGTCATTCATCTCTTTGTTATTGCAGTTCCAGCCATAATTTGAAGCATATATGTGTTTGATTAGAGATCTTTGCCTGACCAGTAGAAGAGGTTATATTAGCATATTAAAAAAATCGTTCGCATGAGAATCAAACGTTCGATCTGGATCATGCAGCATCAAATTTAATTCCAGTTCTTTTGAATTGAACTGCATCTAAAACATCTGGCGCTGGCTCAATTTTTTTTATTTACCTGACGCAAATTTTTCAACTCACAGAAGCTCAACACGCATTAAACTTAGATTGTACAGAAAAAATTCAAATAAATCATTCTTTTTTTGAGAATTATTATAATTTCTTCAAGTTATTTAGGCTCAATTCAGACAAAGAAGCCCAAAATATGGAAATTAAAATCGAAGAAGGCTCCCATGAAAAGTCTAAGCAGTTAAATATGGACTCCGAGCTCTCACATGATGGTCGCTTGTCACAAGAGGACGCAAAGCAAGAGTTAAATGACTCAAAGGATCCATCTAAGGCAGCCAAAAAAATATATCAGTGTTCTTTTAGCTTCTGCAACAAAATTTTCACTCATCGGTCAACACTAGTGAAGCATCAGCGAATTCATAAAGGAGAGCGTCCTTATCAGTGCAGAGTGTGCGGACAGGCATTTGTTCAGAGCTCAAACCGGAAAAGACATATGCTAGTGCATACAGGCGAGAAACCGTTCAATTGTGATGAGTGCGATAAAACGTTTACAACAGCCTCAAACTTGAAGATTCATAAAGAAACGCATAAATCAGAGCAGTCAAGGGAAAAGTTCAACTGCGCTCATTGTGATAAAATTTTTCTGTATCGAAGCAGTTTGATAAAACATGAAGCGAAATGCACGGCGAAGAAAGGGAAGGTAGCCGGAGGAAGAGCAGCAGAAGAGGAAGGAGTAACACAAGAAATTAGTAAAAAAGTTAAAAAGGAAGAGGGAGGGAATCCAGAGACGAATGGCCCTGCGGTCTCAGGCATTGGCTCCCTAAAAAGCCTTGATAAAGGAATGAATCAGCAAAAAACTCAGAAATCAAACAGTCGTGTAGTCCCAGAAACCAGGAAAAATAGTGCTCCTACAGATGGTACGCTGGACAATGTGCTGAGTGAAATAAATTCGAGAAATGCGCATATGGTATTGAGTTTGCCTCCAATACCGTCAATTAATCCGCAATTTTTCGATCAAAATCTTCTGATGAGAAGTTTAGCGCTGAATGTCGAATTGTTGATGGCGCTCGCGCCAAAAAATTGTAATCCATTGCCATGAAGACCGGTTCATGCAACACAAATACAAAATATAATCACTGATACAATTGAGTTAGAGCTGAAATTTGATTCTAAAATTTTTTGAGCTTTAATGTCAAATTAATATATTTACTACTGAGATTTATTAGGATTGGCTATTAGCTTACTCTCAATGTTTGCAGAGGGTAACGAGAAAAACTTTTTTATTTTGTATCTTTTTCACTTCTTGCGTTTAAATAGTAACGTATCTATATGAACTATTGCTCATTTTTTCGAAATTTGACCGAGTTGTGAGTGAGAATGAATGGGATGGGCTCCAGTATTCAAGAGAGTGAGGTTTAGAACTGCTCTTTTCTTTGAAAAAGAAAAAGTTTCTATTGAAGAGGTTCGAACACTTCGGTCAACTCATTCATTAACATTCATAAGCGTAAGATAAGATGACGCAATTTGTGAATATAAAGTGTGTCTGACAGATGACGTCACTGAAGGATCGAATTAGATTTATACGAGCTTTTGATTTGGAAAAAAGTCCAGCAGCACTAGATGGCGCTCCATGGCTTGAATGAATAAGCAATAATGCCGATGTACGCATTATCAGGGACAACTAGTATGTGTACTGATTCAATATTAAGCTCAGGGTATTGGGAATAAGTTGAAAATTTGAGAACTGTAGTTGGAGAGGCTTCTTGATGTTCAGAATTGGGTATTGCTCTTGTGATTGGAACGCGAACCTTTGTGAGAAGTTAAAGCAAAACTTATTTTGGATTTAATAAGGTATATGTTACGTTTCATTCTTATCTGAATAAACAAAGATATCAGATTGTGAACATTGTAAGGTGTGTAACAAATTTCAGATTTTTTTTGTTGGATTTATTCTGACGATTTTGCCTTAATTAACATACCATATTTTTGAACTATGTTTGGCATTTTTATTTTTTTTTAATGAAAATAATCCTTTCCTGTTCAGAACATGAGCTCTTCCTTAAGAATTCAAGGTTCTACTTCATGTATGAGAGCTTCAAATTGTATTTTTTTTTTTAGCATCTTCACCAAATCATTTGTGTTAATCATTTGTAGTTAATTTTTTTAGTCTGCATGTGACTGCCTACCTTTGCTCTTACTCGGATGTATTATGAGAAGAAGTTCACTTTATCTCGATCTAACTCGAATTTTCATTTTATCCATTTACTTCTAATTATGGATATTTAGCCACTTGTTTAATATAGTTTGACTCCATTTCCTCTTGAACTAGAGATATTAAGTATACCTATCTTAAAGAGGAGAAAAATTAAAGGCTTTATCACAATTTCAAATTTTCTCTCTTGATAAGAGATTATCATTTCAATCAACGATCAACCTCTACTTTTAGGCTTAAAACGTTCTCTCCTCAGGCCATTATAGCTTATTTGTTCCATAGGTATTTTGTTCATTCAAACTTTCATATAAATGCTTTTGATACTGCACACGTTCGATTCACTAAAGCCCTAACTTCAGAATGCAGGCTCCTAAGCACAATATTCTCTTCTCAAAGTTCGATCGGGTTCTATCTCTCAACAAGGAATAAAAGAGCATCTTCTCTGAACATTCTAGAGGTATGAATGCCTGCTTTCGGAAGAAAAAAATAAAACGTGAATAAAGACAATACTCAAATTACATAAACAAAACGGTAATACAATATAGTGGTTTTTTCTTAACCGAAATAAATTTAATATCTCAAATAAAGTTACAAAACGTAATCACAATCTCACTTCTCACAGTTTGGCGAAAAAAACATTTTCACAGCCAACACATCAAATCACTTCAAAAATAGATTGAATTCAGACCCTAATAACTCCAGACAGCGATACCCTACACCTTTTATTTGAAGTTTAGCTGTTTTGTAGAATTCCGCTTTAGGCTCAGAGTTCAAAATGCAAGTAGTTAGTTTAGATTACGTTATTGAGTTGGTTTAATAATTCGTTAATTTGTTAAATTCAAATAAAACAAAACGATTACATCTTATCTAAATATGAGATAGCAGCTAAGTCAGACTCAATCATCGTGTTAAATTCTAACGGTAATTTAACCTTTCCGTTTTGAACTGGAACGGCATCTAACAATTTAAAAGCCCAGATTTTTCAATATATCTATAATCCAATTAATTCGTCAATCTCCAAACACCCTTCATTGCCACCAAATGTTTCCCTTCACTGGCAATTTCAATCCAATTAATGGCCAAGTTGCTCCTCAAAATGAGTTATGCAACCTCGCTGTTATCCAGAGCATGCAAGACTACCTTCGATACCTGATCCTAAACGTAAACGTTGCCGAGTACAAGCTCCCAACCCCAGTCGAGGCTGACACTAACACCGCGCCATCTTCACCAGGCAAGCTCATCGAGACCAAGACAGTGGAAACTGAGCCTCAACCTGTTCCAGTTACCAAAAAGAAAGTTGGAGCCAAACTCCAAAAGAGCTCTGCTCGGCTCTGGAACCTGATGGTGAAGAGATATTCAACAAAGAAGATCAAATCTGCTGAGAAGGAGATCGATCCTAATGAAGTTACTGAGGAAGGAGAGGTCTATCGAAAGTACCATGGGGTTTACGTTCCAATCATTAAGCATCAGATTATTCCGTAATTCTATTTATTGAGATTTATTTCTAAAATTTTTATTAGTACAAAGAAAGAAATCACATGCGGACACCCAGACCGGGAGCACTATGCGAGAGGAATGTGCGGAACCTGCTATCATAAGCTTGGAAGAGATAAAAAGCCATGGAATTGCTCCCACGATAAGCTCTATGCGCTTGGACTCTGCCATAAGTGCTATACGGCAAGAAACCGCCAGATTAAGAAAGAAAGGCGACAGGCTGAAACTGCCGATGCGAAGGAGCTTCTGAAGAGTATCAATTGGAACATTCATGAACAGAAGATGGTGGATTTAGAAATCAAACAAGAGTTTTAAAGAGAAGAAAAGGAAAGTGCATGAGCCTAACTAACGTTATTTAAAGAGGAGATCTAATGTTTGATAATAGAAATTTTCAAAGCAGGAGTTATTGGTGTAGGAATTAGTTAACTTAAAAATTTTGAAGTCATTTTTCATGTTCTAAAGAGTTTTGAAGTCATATATATAGATATCTATCTACATTTATTTACTGATATACCGAGTACCATTTTCTAAGTGGTCGCAAAATTTCTGTATTTTCGGTGTCTAGGATCTGCAGTTTTGCACTAGTAAAGATCTAAACACGTAACTATTCGCCTTTGGGGATTCCTCCATATTTTTAATCTTCTCAACGGGTCCTGAAGTATATATTAATCAATGGTTTTAATCACTTTTTCATTAGCAATCCCGAAGATTCTTCAATACTAACTCGATTATAATGCATCTTCCTTAGTCGCTTCGAATTAAGAAATAACTTTCCTTTATTTGAAATGCAAAGCTATAACTTTTTAGAGAAAATGTTAAATTATTCACAATAACACATAAATTGGAATACAAAAACAGCTGTTTACAAAAAGATTATTTCATGTCTTCAACCTATAAAGGTAGTTGCTCGTTGGGATCTCCTTCCAGGTAAGTTAGATCTAAATTATGTTTCATGTCAATATTTTCGAGAGTCAAACGATTAACTTACCTTTTTGAAACTGCAGCAGCTTTCTGGAATACACCATGAGGTAAACTGTGGAGACAATTGAGAATATTCCATAATGGGAGTACATGAGTACATGATGAAGCTCACAGCAAGCAACACTAATTTTGCGGCCATCATAAGACTGAAAATATTCGTTATCGCAGCTCTCTTTTTATTGTATCCAACTATTCCAACAAGTGACTCACATATTGTCACCAGACAGTACAGCTTTATCGAATGGAGCCCAATGCAAAATGCCGAACTTCCTTGACCGGAAACGTGATTCTCAAAGTATTTTTCTCGAAACTGTGAGAAGCAATAGAGCAGGGAAACAACCTAGAAGAATGATGTTAGCTGTTAGATAGATCGTAGAGTCATGCAATACCAGATTAAAATAGATGAATGCTAGGTAAATAGTGAATTGTGTTCGGATATTCCTGTCGGTTTCGACAACTCTGGGGATGAGTATGCTGTATCCATTTCTTGAGAGACCATTTGTTCGAGTTTCTGATGTTTGTATAAAAAAGTTTCCAAAGAAGTCAAGGGCTCGATTTCGAAGGGTGGCACTAACTCGTAAAGCATTTCTTGGAACAATTGATAGTTGGCTTATCATGGTGTTGTTGTTCATGTGACAATATTTCTATATTTTTGCGTTTTATAGCAATAGAGGTACTGTTGCTCGGTTTATATCGAAGTTGAAAATTTTGTTGCGTGTGAATTGCGAATTTCACACGCAATTTTTTTCTCCAAACTTTTAAATTCTGACAGGATAAATCTGAATGGAAATGAGAAGTTTGCTACTTTTATTGAGGATTTTACTCAGGGATAAAATTTTTAGATCTGTGTTTTGACCTGTATGAAACAATTCAAACGAAAGGTTGCTTATCAGCATTATTTTAGAGTATACAAGAAGAAACATGTCCAATATTAATATATAAGCAAAAATTAAAATGAAATGACCGATGAAAAAAGGAAATGAAAGAGTTATTGCTTGATGATTTTCTCTCTTTTTCTCAAAGAGATTTTTAATAAACATTATTTTGAGGTTCTCGTTAAAATAATTTACATTGCTAAATGAGAATCACATCCAATAGCTTTTTCATTTGTCGAGCGTTAATTGAATTTTCGTTGACTTTAGTTCCATGGTTATCTTCAAATTTAGAATTTCTGCAGCCTGTCATAAACGTGGAATTTTTGTTGTGCCAGAATAATCGTTCTCAGATCTCTTCGACTCATTCTCATAAAACCAATAGCAAAGTGAATCATTTTCTTTGAAGTAATATCAAAGGTCAACCTCCATCCAATACAAAATCAATCGCCTATTTCATTTAATAACTGTCAAGCAAAGCGCTTACATTCTCAATATCGTGTTCTGAACTCGATTGATTATGTGCTTTCTTAATTAATTATTTATTTGGTTCGTTTAAAAACACAGGGCGACTTTTTAATGCACTTACCATCTTTACTCAGGCAAGTTACTGGGCCTTTCCTCTACGTTAGTTGGTCAATGTACCCTTTATTATTCATGGCCATTGAATCCAAAATTGCAACAGACTGTCTCGGCTTTCAATTTCGGATGTTAACGATGTGTTTCTCGGGCATCGCAACAATGAAGCTCTACCTCTGGCTCGTGGTTTGGAAACTTTCCTCTCAATACAGCGAACTCGTCGACTGCAACAAAAAGAAGTTTACCAAAATCATCTTTGTGCATCAACTTCTTTTCTCAATGATTGAAATAACCCTATTTCTCAGCGCACTCAATTTCGAAAATAAAGACGACAACGCAAGTTGCCAGTACCCATCAGTTTCAGCATTCAGATCGATTTTCCCCCTTTGGAGCGGCAGTCATATCATGGGCGGGATTTTAATGTGGCTATTTAACTTAAAAGTCTTCTTCAAATACGCAACAGACCCGGTTTACATCTCTCAGTCCCTTAATCAAAAGGTTCTATCAGCCATCAGCCTCACCGCCACGTTTTCCATCCTTCCTTCTTTGTTAGAAGTCGCTAATACACTGCCCGTTTGGAATATATTGGCTTTGGGACTGGATTGGATCATATCAACGATTTTTTTCGTTGGATTCGCCCTCGAAGCGAACACAAGAGCTTCCATGAACATCCCATATGTAAGAACATTCACGCTGCATCTCCTACGGTCAGAGATAATTCATTACGCGATACTTGCGATCGCGAGTACCTTGTCGATGGGCGCGCAGACCCTGCTTCTCAGAGGATACTATGAGAAAAATCCAGGCAAACCACCTTGCCTGTTTTTCTCCTCATTAATAGGAGAATCATCTGCGTTTGCATATCTGCTGCTGTTTGGCTACGCCGGATTCAAGTATCGGCAGCTCTGGAATGAGATTAGACTGCAAGAGTACCAGATAGCTGAGGAGTTGGAGGAATTAGAAGAGAAACTGACGCCGGACCCAGTGAACCATATTGTAGCAGAGAATCAGGAAGGGTGCATCATCTGCCTCGAAGACTATAAAGTCAGTGATCAGGTGATTACATTGAACCCTTGCAAGCATGTATACCACTTTACCTGTCTAAAGAATTGGGTTCAAGATAAGCATAATACATGTCCTAAATGTAGGGCTAAGATAGTCGTTTAGAGTTCTCCCAAGCTGTAATATCTTTAACAAAGTATACTTTAGATTATTTTTTTTTTTCATTGCTATTGCTGTTGTTAGCGGCTTACGTTTCACTCAAACTAACACACTGCCTTTTATTGAATTTCGCGATTTGCAACTCCGGAGAATGAACTTGAAAAAGCTATTCTATGTCTGAATTTATCACTGCAATTGATTTGATTTATTAAGAATCTTCGATTAGGATAGTGTATTGGTTTGTTAGAATGGATCATTCATTTGTTCATGGTAAATTCAATAAGTGATTTTTATCAGAGAATAAAGCTAACAAATGGCACAGTCAACAAAAAGAATCGAACCAGATCGAGAATCTCAGGACTCGAGTGACCAGGGTAACTGTGGTCTTGCAACGCTTGAAGTTAATAATCTATCGAATCGCTGTTAGGTACCAAACTCGGGAAAATTGAGGATAAAGATGAATATATCTTCCAACTTAAAAGAAAATTGAAATCTCTCAGAGACGCATTTAAAAAAGAACGAGAACTAATGGGCAACCTTGAAAACCAATTTGCTGAATTCAAAATCCGCAACGAGACTCTTGAAGTCACCCTTAAGGATAAAGTACCTGTATCACAGTCATGTTATTTTCTCAGAATTGATAGGAATATTTAATTGCGAGTCTTCAAAAGGAAAACTTGGAGCTTCAAGAGCGCGTAACGGCCTTGAAAAATAAAATTGAAGTAAATGACCTGATGTGCTCGTTATCATTTGTGTTATTAGACTGCAAGCAGTTTTAAAGACAGCGGGAAGGGTGGATCTGACAGCGGATCAAAGAGCGGTGGAGCCTCTTTCGGCCATACTCTTGGGAGTTCCCTTGGCGAGATGTTTGGGTTCAAAGTATCAGATTGATTCACTATGTATCGCTCGTAACTCCTTTATAAATCCCAGGGAGGACAAAGTGATGCTAAGAAACTTCAAGTTGAATACAATTACTTGAGAAAGCAATTTGACACAGTGAAAGATAGATTACTAAAATCCGAAGAGTAGCAAACTATATTCCCTAATAGGGCGCCTTTAATTCTGAATCTTTATTAGAGAAAAAGATTTGATCAAAAAAGAGCTGAAGAAGGAGATCGACACACTGCAAATGAGATTGAAACACGCTGAAGAGGACCTTGCAGAAAAAAAACAAGAGGCAGAAAATCTTGATAAATTATACAATACAGTCAACCAAGCGCATACTAAATTAAAGGACCTTTACTCGCATCAGGAGACCGAACTCCAGTATCTGAAAACCAGATATGATACGTTAGCTAAGGAGAGAGACCATTACAAAAATTCTGTTGATGAGAAGTACTGCATTGAAATGAAAATAGTCGGCGATTGTTGATTCAATTAGATCGAAGCTACTTGACGAGAAAAACCAGTTACTTGAGCAGCTAGAGGCGCAGACGAGGATATTGGGCGAGAAGAAAATTAACCTCGAGCAGATTATTAGAGAAAAAGACAATTATGTAAAATATAGCGTTTGAGTGCATTGTGCTAAGAGTTGCTAGATTGCGGACCAAGAGTCCAGGCTACAAGTGTTCCCTGTAACCCGAAAGACCTTAATGGATTCTCCAGCACAGGTAATGTTGTTTTGTTTGAACGAGGTGCTGAGTGTGAATCACGCAATGATAGATTTTATTGAGGAAAGATGTGGAAGGAGACTTTGTTCTGGATATCGAAACGCTTGAAGAGAGAAAAATTTTGTTCCCTTATCAGATCACTGCTATTTCTCCAAATAAAGAAAATACGAATCTATTTACAATGAGTTACAGAGTGAAAACGAATAAAACTGAGGAAGAAGCATTTGAATCGAAAGATGCTGTGAAATTGTTGAAAAGTTTGAAGTAAGCAATTATTTGTTAGTTAACCGGAGATGTGAATGTTTTAATGCTATATAGAAAATTCATGGAAAACGCTCGAGAAAAAGCTAAAAATGAACCGGCTATTCACACAAAAGGAGATTCTGGACAAAAGAAAGACAAGCATTTCTTCAAAGAAATTGCTGGATTCTTTGGATCTTAGAAAGATTTTGGGATTTAGCATTTAAAGAGAGATAAAGTGATATCATCATATCAGAAAATATGTTTGTGTATATATATTTTGCTTATATTCTTCC
>ENA-UOUE01002001-UOUE01002001.1-compost-metagenome-genome-assembly--contig:-NODE-2001-length-10749-cov-16.178973_pt1 | contig 10749 bp, 8 predicted proteins | sample MGYA00238146_ERZ747223 | MGnify/ENA primary metagenome ERZ747223 (study PRJEB28781, sample SAMN06268865) | compost metagenome | isolation source: single cell | place: USA: California, Emeryville, Joint... | reverse complement strand
CCATAGTATGTGAACGGGATGCCTCTTGACGCAATAGTGAACGCGAGTGCCGCCTTGAACATTCTGGTGTCATTATACTCGTTTAAGAAGCGAGAGTTGTCATGGTTATCTACGAAATTTCCCAACAGATCCTGGTTCTTGAAATGCTTGCCCATCTCCACGTAATGAGTTGTGAATAGGCTCATTGACTGCTTAGCGCCGAAGATTTCCTTGAGCTTGTAGTAGAGAGGATAATTAAGCACTCCATCAATGACGTTCTGATAGCCTCCGACGTATTGATAGCCGGCGTGGAAAGCTTCCCCCATGGCGAATACACCAGCAGCTCTAGTGAAATCGAGCCAGAAGTTTGCAGGGACTTCTAAAATGGTGTCAATTCTGATGCCATCAAACTTAAATTCAGCCACGAGGTGTCGAATCCAATCGATAAGGGTTCGTTTAACGAAAGGACTGTTTTGATCGAGATCAGGGAGATCAGCGAGCCAGCAGTTTTCAACATGATGCTGATCAGTCCAGTTGGTGAGCAAGCAGCGAGGATGGTAATGCTCGGAGAGGTTGAAGGGTACGATCTGCGAGAAGTTCGTGCCAACGGGACCCATGTGATTAGCCACAACGTCAACCATCACGAGAATATCCTTGGAATGAGCAGCATTAACGAGCTTTTTCAACTCTCGAGTAGTTCCGAAGTGTTTGTTGACTTTATACAAGTTCGTTGCCCAATAGCCGTGGTATCCTCCTTCATAATTTTCGACAATTGGAGAAATCCAAATGGCATCGAAACCCATAGCTTTGATATAATCGAGGTTCTTACGAATGCCTTCGAAAGTGCCTCCGCAATAATTACTAAGATTCGCGCAAGGACTATCGCTTCGGTCGCTTCTGGCGTATCTATCAGTAAGAAGTTGATAGATAGAGCGTGAGCGCCAGTCATACGCGTCGCCTGCAGAAGCGGAGAAAACGAGTGTCAAGGCCAAAACGAGAATGAAGAGTTTCATTTTGATTTGAAATTGAACGATTGAATTATTATTGATGCGGTGTGCCGAAAAACCTTCGTTATATATAAAGGTGTCTCTATTCATAAAATAATTTATGACTCACGAATTTTCGATATTTTTAGATTAGTGTACATTAAACTATAATTCCTTCTAATTTTCAGCTACCAAAAAGTAAATGCCTTCCAATTTACTCGACGATTTGGCCTATTTGTCGAGCCTCGCTCTGAACGGAACCTAGCTCCTCCCTTCACTATGGCCTTCTGGCTGCCTGATAAAGCTCCTATCTATGTATAGTTCAAAAAAAAGGTATCCATTAACAAAATTCTATTGTTAAAATTAATGTAAGATCAACATGAACAAAACAATAAAGCTTTTTTATTCTCTCAATTGCCTTTTGCCAAAAAGTACAAACAAGACTGCCTCAAGAGAATTTTGTCGTCTGAATCTCATATTTCTTTCTGATAAAGAGAACTATAGGTCCTTCAAGTGATAATTTTCCATTTTTGACGCTTTAGAGTCCAAAAGGAACGCATTGAAGTGATCTTTGCTGGAATGAATTCAAAAAACTACTGATGGAGACGATTGACCCTGAGAATAGTTGAAAAAAAGAAGGAAAGAAGTTAGTTGAAAACTAGTTTAAGACAAGTTTAAGCGGATTCTTTTTTGTCGCTAAAGAATCATTGGCACACGAAAATCTCCGCTGGAAAACTTATTGGCAGAAATTTTTTTCAACAAGAGGCCTTCCTAATCTTTCTATTCAGCGCTGAGAAGCCCAATCCCTCTGAGACTCCCAAACCATTTTCCGCTTTCTTTCTAAGACCTACGGTCGACCACATGAATCTAAGTTGAAAAAGCATTTCCATCAGAGACCTGAAATCACAAATTTTGTTTCATAATTAGAGAAAAAGAAACAGATAATGTCCATTATTTTTCCCTTAACATCTCTTGAATTTGTTACCATGCAATCACAATTTTAAGAAACCACTAAGCCTTGCTTATAGTCTTAAGCTTTAGTTCAAAATCCCTCATCTTCGTCTCCAGAGCCACTTTATTGCGCTGGAGGGTCGTTAGTCTGTCTTTTACTTCTGACAAATTTTGCTAAGAAGAAAAAATTAATTCAGCCGCCTCTTCAAGCAACACTTACTAAATATTCCTCGGGATGCTTACCAATCTGCTGTCTGCTTCCCCTTTTACTATTTCGTAAATGCCATTAGAGCATATTAACGGTAAAAATAATTACTCGACACTCGATAACTCGTCCTGGCTCCGTTGCAAAGAGCTGAACTCATTTTTCGTAGAATCTCTTTCAGCAGCTTCAGGTGTTTTAGCGGAATTCTTCTGCAAATTTAAGATATTTGCTAGTTTATCAGCCGACGACCTTATCTTGCGTCTCTGGTCTTCATTCCTATTATAACAATCAGCCAAACGTGGTTAAACCATCAGTTTTACACGTCCTGAAGCTTCTGCTTCCTGTCTAAATCCTCTTTCCTTCCATGGTCAAAGTTCGTCACCTCGTAAATATGTCCCGAAGCGTCCTTCGAGCCTTTTGCCAAGCTCGCTCCGCTCTTAGTCAAATTCTTACCGGATCTAGAATCCTCTCCGGTGACAATTCGTCTCAGATTCTCCGGAGACCTTCTGTATTTGCTGTCGAGGATGCTATCTCTCTCAGCCAACTCCGAATTCCATTTCTTTGAATCCATCGTCCTGCTTGGCGAATTCAGAAGGACACCAAGCGCGCGCTGCTTATATTCTTCAGCCTGTCTGTCTATCTCTTGGTTCAACAGTCCAACCAACTGCTCGTTCTTATTCACGTTCTCTGCGAGTTCCTGCTCAAGGGCTCTCATACGATCTTGCATTTCCTCATACTGCTGCGCTTTTGCTCTGATTATTCGTTGTAAGTTCTCATTTTCATCGACCAATCTCATATTATTCTGTTGTTCAACCTCGAGGCTTTTCTCTGTGGCGGCAAGAAGATTCTGCAGCTCATCCTTCAGCGCTCGTTTCTGGTCGATATGCTCAGCTTCTTTCTTTCGCATTATTTCGAGCTCCTTCTCAAGATCGCCTCGGATATTCTGCTCTTTTTCTAAAGCAGCGATAGCATCGTCGAGCCTGTCCATAAACTCATTCATTTTGTTTCCGAGTTCGACGGTTTCTTTTTCCAAAAGCGCTTTGTCTTCTTGTTCTCGAGCCCTGATTCGCTCGAGATGAGCAACGTTGGACTGACTTTTCTCAACCATTTGCGTCAGTTCAGAAATGGTGGATTTCAGACGAGTTATCTCGCTGGAATCGCTTGCCTGTTGAGCCTTATTCTTTTCGATTTGTTTCCGGCTGGCAGACCTGACTTCCTCCAGTTCCGCGAGTGCTCTCTGATGTGCGTCTTCGAGCTCTCTAAATTTCCGATGAAAACTGAAAGCATTAAATAATAAGTATGATGAATGGTTTTTTTGATTTAAGAGTTACCCGTCCAACTCAGCAGTCAAATCAGTCACCTGATTCTTAAGACCAGCGGAGTGTTGTCTTTCTGCTGCTATCTCATCTCGTAACCGTTCATTGCGTCTCATTTCTTCTTCGTAAAGCTGCAAAGTTGCTCGTAAACAGCAAATCAAAAAAACTTGTAATTACCGAACTTAATTCAGAAAGACGGGTTTGTTGTGCTCCAATACTGCTCTCTAAATCCACAAGTTTGCTTCTCGACTCCTGCGTCCTAGTATCAAAGACAAAAGCTTCAACAAGGCCATAAGTATCAGTTTACTCTCGCAATTTCCTGCGTGTTTCGTCTAACGTTTGCTCAAGTGCCCTTTTCTCCTCTTTCTCCATTTTTAAATTGTTTTCTAACACACTTTTCTGTTTCAATAGCATATCAATGAACTAGCAACATGAGTTAACCATTAGCAAATATCCCTTATTACTGGATCATCAAGCTTGTCTCTCGAACGCTGCTCTTGATCAATGATCCTGGAATTACTTAACCTTCCTTCGTTTTTATTATCCCTACTCGGCTTATTCTTATTAAATCAATGCTGATTCATTCAACTCGAATAGTTTTTACTTCATGATCAGATTGCCTTGATTCAGCAACTCGAAAAGGCGATTTTCTCAGAACTTCTGTGTCTCCTCTGCTATTTCTATACGGCGGGGCATGATCAACAGATGTTCGACGTTGCTCTCTTTCAGCAAACTCAGGATTGTGCTCACCTCTACCCTCTCTGTGATCTGGAGGCCTCTCAAAGCTCATACTCTGCATTCCTTGCGGCGTTTTCGAGAAAAATGCTTGCTTGCTGCCTTGAAGCGAGTTCGATGGCGAAATCGCCAGGTTTCTCCTTCGATGCGTTTTAATGATAATCCCAAGCGCGATAACATATGACCCTCCACAAGACAGTCGAGATACGACTCTACCTTGTAGTGCCTTGTTTGGAGTCATCGTTTTTCGTGGCTCATAGTCACCAAGGCCTAATTCACCGCTGGTGTTGCTTCCCCACGTCCAGATAAGCCCAGTGTCATCGATAGCCGCTCCAAAAAAGCTTCCGATTTCAATGTCTTTGAACCTCACGCCTCCCTTCGACGCTCGGAAAGGGGAAACAAACTCTCCAAACACGCCTGTTCCCCATAGAAAAACTTCTCCAGCGTCAGTTAACGCACCTGAATGATGACCGCACGAAACTCTCGTGATAAAATATGGGTCTAAGTCCTTGACTCTGACTGGTACGTTCGTGCTTTTCTTATTTCCGATGCCTAGTTGGCCAAAGGTATTGCCTCCAGTAGCGAATACTTTTCCTCGCTCTATTAAACAAAACTCAGATACGAGTAGATGTAACAGCCTAGTACCTGTGAGGATCAGCGTATGGAAGATACCGCAAGAGACTTGGGCTACTTTATCCGTTATCATGCTTAATTGAACTGGAACTAATTCCTTTTCACGGCTTCCCGTGCCGAGTTGCCCTGCGTCGCCAGCGCCACAGACATACAGCTGCCCGTATTCTGCAACTCAAGAGATTATTCGTGAAAAAACTGCTGGTTTACCAGAGATGATTCCGGTATGCCTGGAGCCGCAGGAGACTTTTACAATTCTTGCTGATGGCTTTCCTTCAAGACTAATTTTTGCTGGAGACCATTCAGAATCAGTCGTCCCTATTCCAAGTGCTCCATACTCACCGACTCCCCAAGAATATGCTTCTCCGTTATCTGCGAGGAAAAGATATGAATTAATAATAGGGATTGGAATGCTCTCACCCATAACTGCGACAGTATGCCCCCATCCGCATGAGATTTGAACGCAATTAAACCGAATTAAATCCTCCACAAGACATGGCGATGATGACTGGCGGATAGTCGTGTTTCCTATTCCCAATCGGCCTTCGCTATTGCTTCCCATCGTGTAGATATGTCCTCTGCCTATGATCACGAAAACTATTTGAATAGGTGCGCGGAAATTGACTACTTGTAACGAAAGCTGAATGCTCTTCTCCGCAAGCCACTTCTCGAATAACTAGGTTAAACGAACAAATTCTTGCAGTTGGATAGCTTTTGCCAATGTATTTTTTCCCAAGACCAAGTTGTCCATGATGGTCGCCTAGTTATTAAGTGATAGAGGGGAACAATAAGCAGGGTTGTTGATTTAGTTTGTATTACCGCCCCATACATAGACTTCTGTGTAGGTAGTTGGGTCATCTTGATGTTCAGACTCCATTTTTCAATAATTCGAATCCAGTTGTGTGTGACAATAAATTTTACTTTTTCGAGGCTGTTGAATCTGCTGTCTGTTAAAACAAGCGATTATTCCACGTTCGAATTAAATCAAATGAGTACTTTAGTCTCTTTTTGTGAGACCCATCAATCATTTTTTTCAGATTGGGTGCAAGGTGGCAGCTATGAGAGCGAACATGAGCTCTTATCTTCGAATCCATCCACTTAATCCCTTTCAAAGGAAGGAAAATTTTGAAAAAGCATTAAACCTTCCTTGCGTAAATTGACTTTGTATGAAACATTGAATAAAGAGCTTATGGTTGCTATTGGCATCAGATTTGAAAATCAGCGTTTGTGATGTTGCTGGAATTAAGATACATTTAATTAAAATAGAGCACAACCTAATATTTTTAGTAAAATTGCTTTCGGTGATGGTCTGTTGATCTTTCTTTGCAGATACAACTCTCTTATTTCCTATATGGACGCTTTGAGTAATATTTTCACAAAAAAAAATAGGGATGGCTACATGCTTCTTGCCTTGTACTTGCCTTAAATTTATTTATTTATATAGTTATCTGTAAACAAACCATTCTTTTGGATCTTTTGAAAAAGCACCTAAATAAAACAGTTCAAGTTCAAAGAACAGTCACAACAACAGCAAGAATTTCACTTGTTTAGCAACGTAGATATTTCTGTCTCTTCCTATGTCTGAGAGATCGCCTATCGGGTATGTCTTGTAATATAGTGCCTCAATTCTCCTAAAATCAAAGTTATATTTATCACAATAAATATTCCTTAGTAGTACACGATAATCAGAAAAAATAATCACGAATGGGTAACGAACCAGTCGAAACTCCAGGTGAGATCAACTCTAATCAATGACCTATTAATAACTGCAAATTTCAGTGACGCAGGAGGTTCACCAGAGTAAAAAATCTGAGAAACTCTCTGAAAGACCGTATGAATAAAGCATATCAGCAAAATATTGATTATTTCCCTTCTACTAGGCCTTGGAAGTACGAAGTGAAGGGATCTATACCAATTGAACCACAATCAGAAGAGACCAAACCCAAAGAGGAGCAGAATTATTTCATTCCTTTTGACAAATCCGATCAAAAGAAAGGATCGCGTAAGGTAAAGAAGGTAGCAGAAGGTCAAGCATCAAAATCTGGAGCAAACCAAGCGATGTTCAATATTTTCAAAGAGAAGAAATCCAATTCCAAAAGAATACCTCATCTAAAGGGCAAAAACCCAAAAGGCAATATCAAAGAAAAGATTGCTCAAATGGCTATGTCGGTCATTCAAGAAAATGATGACGCGTTCAATGAGGATAATGAAGAAGCGGTCACTGAGAAAAAAGAGCAGCCATCGATCGATAAAGTTAGCAAAGGCATACGACAAATGCAGAATAAAATAGAGCCGTTTGCACATGTTGACACCAAAGGGCAGAAAACGATTCAAGAAGTACAGGATAAAATGCAGCAGCAGGCGGGTAACGTCGATTTAGATGACTCTTTGGAGATGCCAATTTCTTCAAAGAAGCTAGACGGTAAGAAGGTTGACAGTAAAGAAAAAGAAGCCTCATTCCGAATAAAAACAAAGGAAGGATTTTTATCGGAATCCAGAGGCCTAGTATTACAAGAGAAGCCTTCAATTGTGCTGAATGATAGTTTCGAGAAGCCCAAAGAGTCGGATGAAAAACCGGGAAGTGAAACCAAGACTTTGGTCAGACTTGAATCGCAGGGAAGCTGCTTTCACGAGTCTTTCACAGAATGTAGGCCACAAAAGGAACTAACGGACAGTTACAGAGAGAGAGGAGGTGCGATCCCTGAGATTAAGAGGTAAGAATCTCTCTCTCTCAAGATAAAAATAAATGTATTTGCTTTGTAGTTATAGTAACAAGGAGAGCAGAAATACAGACCGGCAATCAAAATCAAAGGTCTTGACACAGGAACAGCTTTCAAGTATCTTCAAAGAGCAGGGTCCTGTAAAGAAGCAGTTTGGTACAAATCTAGCCACCTCGCGATTGAATGGTCGCACAGTGAGCAAACCCACAACCGCTACTACAGCAAACTCAAAAAACCAGTTACCTTCGATAAATAATTTAAGCTTGAATTTTTCAGAGTATTCATCCCAAAATTCGAAACAAACGAAACAAACGATTATAAAATCAAACAAGAGCCAATTAGCTCCTATAACAGCTCGCTTAAAACCTACGGCGACCCAACAGCGTGCAGGTTTGAAATCAACTGGCAAGCCTATAACTGGGAGTGTCGCAAGATCAATGGCAATTTATAAATCTCCCAACATTGGTAATAAAAGCAAAAATAACACAACAGTTAGTCAATTGGTTTCAAACTCATACTCTGTGGTTAAGAGCAATAATAACTCTGGCATACTCAGAAACCAACCGCTTTTACCAGACTCGCTGCTTCGGGACACAGAAAAAAGTAAGCTCACGATAAACAGCATGAAATCTCCTTTGTTAAAGAAAGTTGAGCAGCCTGATAAATATTTTGAGCCAAGCCTGCCTTCATTGTCGCGTAATTCATCGCTTGCATTCTCGCATGCCGAAGGCTCAAATTATGATGCTGCATCGTTCATGGATGAAACCATCAACGATTCACGAGGAGATTTTGATGTGATTTCTTTTAATAACCAAACGCCAAACAAGCTCGACGATTGGAAGCAATCGTCTAATTCCGCTGGAATTTCTCAGCGGACAACGGAAGCTTCATCTAATAAAAACGGATTTTCCATCATATCCCATTCCTCCTCCACCAAGAGAGATAACATCTTGAGTCCAGTAGGGGCAGGTTCACTGGTGCGAAGAGACACGAACTTGAATTCTCTATCGTCACTCTCATACGATGCTCAAGGAGAAAATTTCGATTTATCTCAAGTAGATACCATTCGATCAGGGTACACCTTCCGCACTGATCAACCGAGTGCCGACATCCTCGCCACCCAGAGCGACGCGAACGTCTCACATACCCTCATCAGCGACTGTACTATCCAAACAGAAGAGACTGAATCCCAAGGCGGATCTCAAACTTTTGATGTCATCTCTTTTAATGGGAACTCGTCATTTTCGAGGGCTCTAGCACCTGATGAGCATAAAGGGACGATTAAACCCCTGAGATTCTTGGGAGGAGGGTCAGAAGCCAAAGTGCATCTCATTAAATTTCCCGCGGGTGAAGGACTGGCCGCATTGAAACTCTTTTTAGTTCCCAAAGAGAAGGCAAACGAAGGGTATTACACTCTTAGAAAAGAATACCAATTGTTCAAGCACCTCAGACATAGCAATATCGTTGAGTATTATAATTTGTACAAGCCCAAACCCACTGAAGAGAGCGCGATTATTGAATATGGAATTATCATGGAGTATATGCAGGGAGGGTCGCTGGAGAAATATATCGAGCACGCGGATTTCGCGAAATTGACCATTGAGGATAAGAAGAGCTTTATCAGGCAGATATTGGAAGGCTTGGAGTTCCTTCACAATAATAATATTTTATACAGGGATCTAAAGGTAAATTGATTCTGAATTGGAAAATCGTTAATAATAATCATTATTCTCGCTTAGCCTGGGAATTTACTTCTGTCGGGTAATAGAAAATTGGTTAAATTGGCGGATTTTGGTATCTCCAAGAAGATGGACGGCGAGCACTCATTCAAACAATCGACAATTGGAACGCCTTGGTACATGGCGCCTGAAGTGATTAATTCAGAGCCTTATTCATTTAAAGTAAAATTTTTGAATTTCCTGTGCGAGTAATATTTATAATATTTACTTATAGGCAGATATTTGGTCTGCAGGCTGCTGCTTCTACCACCTATTGGCAGGGAAAAGACCATATCATCAGGCAACCGCGGTTCAAGTATGCAATTCCACAGCAACACACTGATTTAATCACTGTTTAATTAGGTTTTGATGGAGATGATTCGACATCCGAGTCCTCTAGAAGTCTGCGAAGAAACCACAAAAAAGGAGTTTTTATCCCACCCACACCTCTGGGAATTCTTGTCGTTATGTTTCTCGCAGGATAAATCCCTGCGACCCTCAGCTTCTGAGCTCCTAAGGCATCCTTTCATTGAAAGCAGTGATGATTCGTATGATATCATGTCTACGGACAACAATATCCTCAAACACAGTCTTCTTGACGACAAGTCCTTGGATTCTGGGATTTTGGCTGCTGAGTAAGCTCATTTTTCCTTGCGCCAAGAGCTATTCAAATACCCAAACGTATTGAATATTGGTTAGGTTTTCTTGTAGAGTTTATTATCTTGGTTATTTCGTTAGAAATATTGATTTTTCAACATTCCGTATTACTCAAGTGTAACTTTTTTCCTCTTCTTATTTATTTGTGTAACATGATTCAAAAAATTGTAACTATCAACGATTTTTCTCAGCCGAATGGATTTTCACAGGAGAATTAGCGTAGATAAGACGCGATAATCTCAAATATCCAACGCCAAGCATAGTTTTTTGAATATCAATTTATGATGCGTTTCTGTTCAAAATAGCCTTTTTTGACTTTCAGAAGCCTTTGATTAGAAGCTTAAATATTTTTATTTCTACAAGATATTTTTGGCAAACACACTAACTTCCGATGAGCTCCGACGAATCTGATTATGAAGAAGGTCAACAGGTCCCAGAAGTTGAAGACGCATCAATTGATGACTCCGACGACAATTTGATTGACCAGGACGATAGCGATGACGACGATGAATTGAAAGTTACCGCTTGGGGCAAAAAGAAAAATCAGTTTTACAACGAAGAGGAAGGCAAACATGTACCGAATAACCTCACCCACCATCCCACTCACATTTTCTCGTTTGCGCATTTAGAGTGATGAGGAAGCAGATTTCGAAGAGGAAGAAGAAGCTAAAATTATTGAGAATCTAAGAAAGGAGAGACTCACTGAAGGCGAGTTTTTCGACACTATCCTAGGTAAAGACTGCTTTTCGCCTCCATTGTGCGAATTTTCATCTGTGCAGATACAAAGAGATCAAAAGTCCACGTTTCGACCGATGATAAGATCGAGGAAGAAGGAGATGATGAGTCAGGACC
>ENA-UOUE01001998-UOUE01001998.1-compost-metagenome-genome-assembly--contig:-NODE-1998-length-10765-cov-17.338136_pt1 | contig 10765 bp, 3 predicted proteins | sample MGYA00238146_ERZ747223 | MGnify/ENA primary metagenome ERZ747223 (study PRJEB28781, sample SAMN06268865) | compost metagenome | isolation source: single cell | place: USA: California, Emeryville, Joint... | reverse complement strand
CAAAGAAAATCTGAGTAGGATCCTTTGTATTCAGATGGATTAAATTAATTTATCAGTTCTAAATTCCAGACGTTTTTTAGATAAAGCAGTTAGAAGTTAATTAAGTGCTATATTCTTCATTTCTGATCAAAAATAAATTCAAACTCAAGAAAAAGCTCTTTTTTTAGAGTGAGCCAATATGCTTTTTACTCAAACTCATGCCTTCCTTCTACTCCTAGTGCTATTCGCACTAGCGACAGCAAAAGATCTCTTAGTAGACCCGAACTTATCATCTGCTAATGATCCCAACTATCCATCACTAAGCGAAGCTTTAGCTGCTTTGCTAACGGGCGACAGCCTCATTGAAGCAACTAACACCATCAGACTTTCTGCTGCTTGCCAAACAGTGCCTCAATTCTTCCTTGGAACGAAGATCGGCCCCGCTGGAGCAAACGGTGGTTCAATAAGCATCGTATATGAAGGAACGATCCCTTCAGCGATCAATTCTGAGGATGCATGCAACCAACTTCCAATTTTGAACCTCACAGACAGTTCCTATATAAATTTGGCAGACTTAACATCATTTTCTATCAGTGGTGTTAATATTTACTTCAACGGAGCTACAAATCTCAATTTGATAAATAACGTGGAGACTGTAATTTTTCTAACACCTGCTTCAACAACTCTGAGGCTGATGATATATCTTCATTGACAGGTTACAACTATTTTCATATAAATAAAAGCGCAACGTTCACAATGACGAATGGAGTATATCTCTTTGATGAACGCAAAAAACTGATGATTTCAGAAGCAGCTCAGGTTACGATTGATTCCGTGGCAATTATCATTGGAGGCGAAGAAGTGGACGGTACATTAGCTGCCTTTGATATCACAAGCGAAGGCATTACCCAGACTAAAGTGAACATTTCTAAAATTTCGATTACCTGTGATTTTGATGATGGCCACAGAATTGCACTCCCAAACGTGTTTTGGATTTCGAATACCCAAACAGTTGGCATTTCTACCCTGGAAATGTCAAATTGTACTATGCGGCACCCATCGGGAAACCAACAGTCTATAATAGCCGTCACAAATACCACTGACTTCAATATGGATGATCTCACAATCGATGAGTTGTCTTATGGAGGAATGCCCAATCAAAAATTCTGCTTCATTTCTGCAGTGTACAACACAGTCATCACCAATGTCAAAATTACAAATTCCCAATTGTTTTATGCATTTGATTCAAAAACTTTCTCAGGAATGTTTTATTTCACAGACGAAGTTCCCGGGAGCAGTTATTACCCAATGTTAATCACGCTGAAAGGGTTCTATATCAACGGCACTCAGATTCAGACTCTTTCCAAATTGTTCTACTACTTATTCAACAATTACGAAAATTTTGGAAGCCTGTCGCTCCAAGATTTTACTGTCAACCAATGCAACCTGACTGATTTCGGTTATTTCCTATATTTGCAAATCCAAGTTACGGATGTCGTTGACTCGCTCAGCACGCTAATCAAATATATATCTATTGGGAATTTTACATTTTCAGAAAACCTTGTAAGAGATTCAGTATTAGCCTACTTCTCTCTCAATTCAACAAACACAAAAGCAGCTGAAGTTGTTAGACTAACTGTTGAGGGTTTCAACAGCACAGGTAATTCCATTGTTTCCTCACAACTGCTTCAAGTGGAAGGAATCCTGACGCATCTTGTGGACTCTCAAATAACAGATGACGTGTATTTCAATCAAGGCTATTTTTATCTCAGCAAGCAAGTAGTTAGCACCTTCCTGATGAGAGGGATGACAATTAGTGGAGTTACACTGGAGGCCTACTCAGCTTTGGCTTCAGCTAATAATACGGCTCCTCGCGGTGCTTCCTTTGAGGGCAACTTCATCTATAGCAATACATATCCGAAAACAGTTTATGTTGAGACAAGACCTTTCATCATATTTCAAAGCACTATCACAAATTCAAAGCTTCTTCTCGGATCGACCTTGTTTTATAGTAACTGCCCTGAGATTGCTATTACTGAAAGTACCTTTAGCCAAGTAAATATCAGTGATGCCTCCACTCTACTCACTCTTGGGAATTATATACCGTTTATTCCTGCAGGAGCATATTATAAAGAATCCATCTATACCGATCAAACCCAACCCCTGACAGCAGAATTTTATACTACGTTTACACAAGCCGAAATCAGCATTTTTATGGACTATGATCATGATTACTCTGATTTCTACTACGTTCTCGAGTATACTAGATCTCTCATTTCATACTACTCGCCAACATTTTTCATAGCTGTCCAATGGAACAACTTCGAAAGCATCATTACTACGAAATCAAATTACCTCATCTTTGTGACCAATTTTCAGATTCAAGGTGGAGGCACCGGTCTTACTGACAACGAGTTCTCTGATATTTCTTCTAGCGATGGCGTGAATATATTTGGTCACATGAACTCGCCTGTCGCTATTTATGAATATAATTCATTGACTGGAGGAAACTTCATTGGGTACTTCTTCTATTTTGAAGCCTCATACTTCGCAGATATTTTTTTCCAGAGAAACTCGCTTTCAGATTCTTCTAATTGCGGATTATATTCCATTAAGGCAGATGAGTGCGATAAGGTCTATTTCAAAAGCAGTTCGGCATCAGATTTGCAGGTGGTAGGAACCTTTGTGGATATAGTTTGCACTAAGGTCACTAGAAATATACTGCTATACTCGTTTGATTTCGAAAATATTCATCAAGCGCCTGTTCCTGGTGTCTTAAATGCTCTGAATTTCATCTCTGTTGTGAGCAAAAAGGCAGCGGATGACACTGACAGCACCGTACCTTTTATCGAATTCTACAATTGCGATTTTTATAATATTACGATGGAGAATAGTCAGTACTTGACTCATGAAATATACCAAAGCTCGCTATTTTACGTTGTGACAATGGTTGGCTACATGGAGTTCTATTCAGTTTATATTGAGTCTGTTGTAGCTTCTCCAAGAGGAAGTCTCATCGTATCGACCGCGACGAAAGTCAAAATGGTTTATTCTGAGTTTTATACCATTGGCTTCGGGAGCAACAATGGTGCGATATTTGCCTTGTTGCAGAGCTTTTCGATGGTAGATTGCTACTTTGAGGATAATTACGGATTGAATATTGATGGCGCAGGCCTCATCAAGCTGATTAATTCCGACCCTTCGAACGCAATACTTGATGTATCAATCGAAACCTCCTTTTTCCGCAACAACACTGCTCCTTATGGAGCGATCCTGTATGCTCAAAATACACAGCTCAAGCTTATGATATATTGGTCCTGGTTTTTAAACAATCAGGTAACAAAATATGGTGGATTGATCGAATTGGTGAACATATCTAATTCAGAAATTTCGTCAGATTGGGCAGAATATTACCAGAACGACGGGTACTTGGTGACCTACCCACAATTAAAAATTTTTTCATTAGAAAGGACAGGCCAGAATGTATCCTTCACCTTAACTAATACAAAGATAGAAGTCAAAGGACTTGTTTATGGAGTGTTAATCTCTACGGAAGCTCTTCACAAAGTTCAAATTAATGCGAACGAAATTAGCTTCATCGCTGAGAGTGTTGGCAGCAGCTCAAATATCCTGGTCCCCAAATTTGGATTTTTGCAGGCTGATAATTTTGAGGCTCATATTACCAATTTTAAAGCAGACCAGGTCAAACTCGATGGAACCCCTCTTTTTACGATTAATTGTGATATGGCCCTGAAACCAAGCTACGAATGGCGACTGTTCTTGAATGAGAGCAGCTTTGATGGATTGGTGCTCAGTGAAGCTGTATTCCTCATTACGTCTGATGGATATTACATATCACCACTCGACAATTTCACTTTGAATATCACGACAACGGCTTTTAATAATATCGCTTGGTCGAAGAGTAGTCTTTCTCCCATCGCAGGTGGCATTATCAGATCGTCGACCAGTTTGATCGGAAGAACCTCTCCATCAACCGATTTTGCAATTGTGGTAGAGAGTTGCACTTTCTCTGAGCTGTCAGGCGTAACCAGCTTGATTTTTAGCACAGTGGAGAGTATGTTTGATTCACTTCTGGTGATACATAGCAGCATCTTTACCAACTTAAACACAAGTAGTATAGGAGCTATAATTAATCCATCTACAACCAAACTTTCTACTTTCACAAGTCAGCTGGCTGGAAGTGTTCCTCGAAATAATAGTTATCAGATAACGTTGAGCAACATTACGAATGTTCAAGGTAAAGCTGGCTGCTTGATGTATTGGACAAGCGAAGTGAGAGGGTTGTCAGTTGCTGTAGAAGACACCACAATATCAAACGTAACTTGTGCTCAAGAAGGTGGTATCTTTTATATGGGAAATGGTCCCAGTACAACCCTCAGCGAATTAACTGACAGCAATAGCATAACGGAAGAGCACAAGGTGATCGTGAGTTCCAAAAAAGTGACATACCAAAACGTCAGTGCGAAGAGTGGAGGAATATTCGATCTTAATGGTGAAAATCGCCTATTTCAAATCAACCTTGAAACGAGCAATATCGAAAATATTACAGTGAGCCAAAATGGAAGTATCGCCCAAATGTCTTCCTCCTTCACATCTGCGAGCACTTCAGCAACTAATCGCCGCGTATTAGCCACTTCATCCATTATTGGCAGTTTCTCAATGAGTGGAAACACAGTTCTAAACGCCTCTGCATCCAACGGAGGTCTCATCTATGAGGCCACCGCAAATAAGACCATGCAGATCAACTTAGACCTCAACACCTTCCAATCTATCAGTGCAGCATCAAGAGGAGGAGTGCTCTATCTCTTGCAGCCTCTCCTTATAGCCACAAATAACATAATTGACGATTTCTCGGCTGGGTACTCTGGAAACCTCGTGTACTCCGTCTCTGGAGATTTCGATCTCTCTGCTTTGATTGCTAACAACACCATTTCCAATAGCTCTGTAGAGTTATTCTCATTCGCACCGACAAATCTAAAGGTTCAAGTCACTTCTCTCGATGATGGTTCAATTCTTCAACTTGAGGATGAAGATATTCCTCCTTACAACCCAATAGTCCCGAACCTAACTTCGCATTCTCTGTCCCAATATCAGATTGACCTCACTCTAGTCTATAGGGGATCTCAAGATTACCAAGTCGTTATTGATGAGTTCACAAAACCTCAATTAACTCTGGTCTTCAAATCCTTGGCGGATGGTAGCATTCAAGAGTACGTGAGCAATAATTGCTCAAATTCAACTTGTACAGCGTTACCCTCTGCCGTAGTTTTGAAAGGCAACGCGGGAGACTTAGTACTCGTTAATGCTACGTATACATCCAACAATTATACACAGTTCCAGCAATTTTACATTCGACTAAGGAGTTGCGTGCCTGGCGAACTCAATATCACAGGGAGTCTGGTCTGTACTTATTGTAAAGCTGGGACCTATTCTCTTAATACTAGTGATTTACGTTGCAACAATTGCCCCGAAGGAGCGACATGTCACGGCGGGGCAAATATCTCTATCGGTGAAGGTTATTACAGGAGTAAAGTTTCACAGGCTGCGCTGCTCATCCTTAACTGCAATGATAGCAAACAGCGCTGCGAAGGCGGCTTCAATAACTCTTGTAAAGAGCCTTTCACTGGTCCGGCTTGCTTGCAATGTGATCTCGGCAAAAAATACATCCCGTCAACTAGTGAGGCAACATGCTATACTTGCCATGAAAAGTCGAAATTGATAGGACTAGCAGTCGTTCTTCTTTTATCATCTGTTGTATATCAGATAGTTATGGTAATTGTTACCTACAGAGAGAATCGGGGCCACTATCTGAAGCTCAAGGAAAGCAAAGAGCAGAACCAAAAGGAGGTCAAAGAAGTAACACCAGGAGAATTTATGGTGATATATTCGACATTTTCGCAAATAGCGGCAACTCTCGGGAGTATGGATGTGGGAGCTGTGGAGTCTGTGATATCAGCCAGCGAAAATGTAGGAAATTCTAATACTCAAGTGCTGTTTTCTTTACAATGCCTTTATCTCGCATTCACTCCTGACAGCTTCCAGGGTTTACAATTTCAGATATTGGTTTATGTGCTCTCTCCACTGGTAAAAGTATTGGTCGTTGTTCTCTTCGAAATAATTCGAGGTCTAATTTTCAAAGACAAGGAAGGTAAGGGAAAAAAGAAAGCCCTCATAAGGATTGGATCCGTTGCGGTTGTTTTAATCCTTTTAGAGCAACCAGCAATTATCGGTATCTTATGTGAGTATCTGAGCTGTACACGGTTAGACCCGTTAGTCGAGGAATACTATATTAAGTCTAGCAGCAACGTACAGTGTTATACGGACAAATACAACTTCTTTGCCAGGCTTTTTGTAATTCCGGCCTTAGTCTTTTGGGCGTTTGTTGTTCCAGCGGTCATCTTTGTGTTCTTGTATAAAAAAAGAGCGAAACTCCAAGACTCTGAAGCATTCCACATAGTTCTTGGTAATTTTTACACCTGCTACTCTCAAAGGGCTCCTTACTGGGGCGTTGCCATTCTCATATTCAAGATGATCATTTTCGTTTTCAACTCTGTTTTCAACGTCTCCAATATCTTCAAAGGTGTGATTTTCATGATGGTAGTGCACATCTACTACTATTATCTCAAAAAGACCCTTCCATACAATAATGCTCGACTCATCTTTGCTGAAAAATTCTGTTGCATTGCATACATGGTGGTGCTTACTTTTGTCTTTGTGAGAGAGTCATCGGAGATCGATGCTATCCAAGTCATCTGCTCGGTTTGCATATTCATTAGCATCGTCGTTGCAGCAGCCTACATTCTAATAAACATCGCCATTTTATATACGGCTACGTTTTTTACAACCGCGAAGAATTTGAAAGGGAAACTGATAGAGAGAAAGAAGCAAAGGACTGCTCTGGAGGAAACGCTGCGTAACTTGAAGCAGTATCATCATGATGAAAATCCTGACCGGCTGGACGGAGCAGGAGGAAGACGAAAAGCTATTGCTATTGAACTGCCGTCCAGGTAAGCGAATACTAATTTATTTATTAATTATCTAACCATTATTTATTAACAAATTAGTTTACGAGGAGCTGATGATTTGGAAAAAGAAACTGCCAAAGTCGAGGAAATGAAATTCCAGAGAAGAAACGACAGAAAAAAAACTAGGATCCAGAGTATGCTTGGGACTCTCTTTACGGGCGGGAACATTCCTGAAAAGTCGACTCTTATTCTCTCTCCAAACGATAGTGTCAGAAGATTGAATAATGATATGACTGTAGGACAAAGTACGATTATCTTGGATCGAAAAGCAGAAAAAGAGGAAAGAGAAGAAAAGGAAAACTCAACGCCTGTTCAGCTATCCCCAAAGCGAGAAGACAACATCTCAGTCACAGTGGATTGTGGGGTAGTTGAAGATGAAATTGCAGTCCAAATCAAAAAAGAAGAGGAAGAAGACCTGCAGTCTGAATCTCCGGAACGAATTAGAATAGAAAAATCTGCGCAGGCATCTCGAAATTATCTTCACACTTTCGAGCCTAGTAATTACCAAGATGCAATTGAAAAAATTATAGAAGCGAACCCTGAGGACGAACAAACGATGAAGTGAAAGTAAAATTACTTTTGAAAAACGTAAGTCTCATAATGGCAAATAGAGAGTAATGAAGACGATTCTTTATTAATGATCAATGGAAGCCCTGAAAAGGGAATATCAAAGCGTTTGTGAACTGTTTTATATTAATGTTCGAAAATTTGCTTTTATCTATTAAGAGCCTATTTACAGAATAATGTCGGATTGTTTATTTATGAAGTAATTTGAGCACTTTGTTTCTTCTCTTTTTTTAAGAACATTTGAAAAATTTTGCTCTCTCGCATAGTACCAATATGAGATTTTTCTCATATTTATTTATGTCTGTATGTATTTAGTCAAATGGCTGACTGAAAACACTAGGTATTCAAAGGCATATATTTCTTAATTTTATTCGCTCATGTCAACTCAGCCCCCTGAGCAAACATGCAATGGATTAAGATAAAGCGGATTGAAGGAGTTAAATGAATTTATGAGAAAGATAGTTTTCCATATCATACTCACTATCAACAAAGATTTTATGTCAACTTAAAATATAGGAAATAAGTTTTCAAATAATCGCTAAGTCAAACTTGATAATGAAAATCAAAATAATCATAAATATCAAATATGAGTGCACTATGGCACCTTTTGCTGGGTAACAATAAAAAGAGTAAGTCAACCAATACATTTCTAATGGATTCTAAGAAAAGTTGAAAAAAGCTTTGCAAAGATGTTAGAAAAACCGGTAGGCTGTCGTCAAAATTGCTGCTATCTCTCCAAATGACTGTGCACGAAGTTGAAGAAATTCATATGTATTTCTGGATGATAGAAAACGGTCATCGCCTTGGATTCATCAAATTCACAAAGCAATCTTGCTTAGAACCTCACTCCATGGCTTGTTTTTAGATTAATCTGTAACTTCATGAAATGAAAACACAAAATGAAAACTCAAAATAATTATTGAAAGTATAATATCTTTCCAATTAATAAAGATCCTTGCGCTTCTGCAAAGGAGAATAGAGATGCTCAATGATTTGCTCGTATGGGCACTGAAAATTAACTTTCATTACTTCTCGAGCAGCAATCTTACATCGATGGGCAGATGGGATTCGTATTTTGGAGAGGTAATGAATAATCAAATTACATCTTTTCGCTTCACAGCTGCCTTCTTCGGCTAGAGTTGCAAATCTCGTCTTTTAAAAAGATCCAAAAGTTCAAAATTTCAATGTTAAGACACAGAGATAATTCGTTAAGACCAGTTCAAGATCAATTCTCATATTCAGCTGCGATTTATTTGTAGATAACGAAAAATAAAAAGCCATACTCTATCGAAGGTTAGATATTAATTACTATCACAGATAGCTAAAATAAAGGTTCAAATGTTTTTCAAGAACCAATGCCATAGTTAGTCTCTTAGATCTAGCAATTTCAAGTCAAAAAGAAATACTCAACAAATGATTACTTACACAGATTTTATCAAATTGTTGCTGAATTTATTTTGCGAAAAAACGGCCCTGAATTCCAATTCCAGCAAAATAAATTTAATACGTGATCTCGATTCTAAATCAAATTACGGCAGAGAACTGGTTAGTAATTTATCAGCAAACCATTGAAATTTCGTTATTTTAATTGAGGTATTTGAAGATTGGTGATGCTGAATTGATTTCATCGAATTATTCAAAAAATACTTTAATTCTGAATTCTTCTTTTTATTTTACAATCGTAATTTTAGCAGGTATCTCAGAATAAAAACCTCCGAGTTGTTAACTAAATTTTATTCGCGATTCGGCATTCTTAATTTCAAGTGGTTTTGGGAAAGTGCCCTCTCAAGAGTGGAAGTACACTATTGCTTTCTCTTTCCTTTGCTTATTGGCTTGTTTGGTGAGAAATACCATTTGGTAGGAATCAAAATTTTATAGGTGAATATCGAATCGAGCAAATTAATTAACGTTACGTAAAAAATTTTCTCTCTTCGAGATTTTTTTATTAAATGGTGCTGGCTGTTTTTTGAATGAAAGATAGAGAGAGCGATTTATTCGAATTATTCAGATCGATTATATAAAAGAATTTTGAAAAATGAACTTCACCCTTCTTATCGATGTTTTTTCTGCTATGACCTCTCAGAAAAACGATATCACTTTGCCTCTGCAGCTGGCCCAAGCTGGAACAAATCCAATGCATTCAAGCGGGTTCTCTCTGGAGAAACTCATGAGTCCGCTCCTTATTTCCTCCTATCAAAATCAAAAACTCGTCTCGTCTGGCCTGCTTTCAGGCGAATCTGATATTCCACATCAGCAAGACACGCTAATTGGCCACTTTTCTGAAGTCCACGAAGGAGCTACGCCAGTGCCAATTGTGAACCAAAGAAATCAAATACAGAATTCACAACAGCTGGATTTGATATCTGAAAATTTATCAATAGGTAAAATTCTCATAGTTTTCCTTAATTTAAAATACACTTGAATTTTTGGTTTCGCTATTGACTAATTCAGTTAGTAAACTGGAAAATAAAGTACAAAACCATTTTGAAAATACATTGCTTATACTTCATTAGTTACAAGAAGTCACAAAAGAAAAAGGAATTCTCGAGAAGAAACTTAAACGATATGAGGAAATAGAATTGGCAACGAAGCCTAGTCAACCGATCCAGTATATTAGCGTTCCAAAAAAGAAGAGAACGAGAAGACCCGCGACACAAGTGCTGCGTTCTCATAAATGTCCGGACGTTCAGTGCCAAAAAACATATGGGTAAAATTAATAGATGAAAATGACTCTTTCATCCTATTATTTGTAGGTCTGAGACTTCGTTAAATCTGCACATTCGCCAAAAGCACCCAAACTTCAAGCTTTCAAGAGAAAACATCTCCTCAGAATAAATATGGTGGAAGGCAGAAATAAGGAAGACTCAATTTTGATAAGAAATTATCCACTTTCCTGATGAAATATTGGTAAAGGTTGTATTTTGTATGAATTGTTTTTTTCGCAAGAAGAACCCAGTTAACAAAAAAAATTTAATGTGAATTTGCTTTCAATTTTATTTAGACAAACAGTCGGCTTTTCAGATTCGGCTGCCAAATAATATTTAAATAGGAGATCAAAACCCTTCCCAACTATCTTCATAAATTTTGAATTCCTGAAAAAGAATCTTGCTAACTTCTCAAATACTCTCAGCAGTAAAGGTACATTAAAGAGGGCCCAAGTAGTTAATATGGCT
>ENA-UOUE01001997-UOUE01001997.1-compost-metagenome-genome-assembly--contig:-NODE-1997-length-10774-cov-20.471908_pt1 | contig 10774 bp, 3 predicted proteins | sample MGYA00238146_ERZ747223 | MGnify/ENA primary metagenome ERZ747223 (study PRJEB28781, sample SAMN06268865) | compost metagenome | isolation source: single cell | place: USA: California, Emeryville, Joint... | reverse complement strand
GCTGTCGAGTTTACCTTCAAGGGAGAATTTGTTGACAGCAAAAAAACCCAGAGTTGCAGTGAATCAGTTTGCAATTTAATATTGGATGATCTCAATCTGGTGGGATTGGCTGATTCACTTATTGATGTTTTCGTCTCCTATAGCTCTATCAACTTAAAAACAAATACAGATTACAAGGCAGCTGTAAATTTCACTATTCAATTAAGGTCTTGCATTGCTGGAGAAATCAACGACACTGCCCGTAAATCTTGTGAGTACTGCACAGGTGGGTCTTACTCAGTGTCTCCTTCCGATAAAGAGTGTTCTCCTTGTCCACCTGGAGGAAGTTGTCTGGGTGGTGCTTATATCAATTTGGATCCTGGCTACTGGAGACTCTCCATTCATTCTAGTTCAGTCATACCATGCAATGACAGTGGAGCTCGATGCTTAGGTGGATACGAAGCAAATTGTTCTGAAGAGTTCACGGGACCTGTTTGTGCACAATGCAATACTGATAATGGATATCTTCCTGTTGGAAAATCAAAGTGCTCCAAATGTCCATCGAAAAGCCAAATATTAGTCACAGCCGTGTTTGTCTACATTGGAATGCTTGCTTACCAGATCTTCGTGATCTCCACGACCCTTAAAGATAATACAAAGACATATCAAGCCTCTTTAGAGTCCTCAGAAACACCTCCTCTTCAGGTTGGTGCTTATATAGTCTTGCTAACGACATACTCGCAGATTTCTTCTGTCATCTCGAAACTTGGAATAGGTTATATCTCTCAGATGTTCGGTGTCTCAAACGCTGTTGGAAATCCTAATCAGCAAGCTTCGTTCTCGTTGGAATGTATCTATTATCTAGATACTACAGATCCTTTTAACACTTTCAAATTCAAAATCATTTTCTTCATTTTCTCTCCATTGGTCAAACTTTGCTTTATAGTCCTTGGCGAGCTGATTAGAGCTATAATCAAAAGAAAAGATACAGACAAAAAGAAGAATGCTCTTGTAAGAATCGGAGTGGCTGCAGTTGTTCTGATTATGCTTGAGCAGCCAGGTATCATTGGTGTCATCTGTGAGTATCTTTCTTGTGATTATTTGGATCCTACAGATGAACAAACTTTCGTTACCACTGTACCAAATATTAATTGCGGCACAGAAGAATATGAGTCATTTAGGAACATGGTTGTGGTCCCTGGACTTGTTGTTTGGGGTTTTGTGATTCCTTTGGTCATCTTCCTCTTCCTTTATAAAAACCGGAAAGTATTAGGAACCTCTGAAATGGCAAGAAAAATATTTGGAAGTTTGTACAGTAACTACAGCCAAAAAGCATATTACTGGGGACTCGTGATTATGATTTTCAAAATCTGCATGTTCATTCTGGACTCTGTCCTCACAATATCTTTGGCACAAAGAGAAGCTATTTTCTTGTTAGTTATCCATCTATACTTCCAATTCTACCAGCATACTTCTCCTTACATCCATGAAGATCTCATAAAAACAGAGAAATATATGATGGCAGCATTCAAATGGACTTTGAGTCTCATCCTTCTGAAAGAAGTTATGGACATAGAAGAGGGGAGTCTGTTGGACAATTTTGTGACTTTAATTATCGCTGCTATTAATGGGCTCTTTGTGGGACATGTATTGCTAAAGCTGCTTGCAGAATATATCAAGAAGATTGGAGAAGTATTTAAGAAAATGAAGGCTTGGTATTCGAAAAAGAAAAGCCAAAAGACTAGAAAATTTTCCATACAGAGAGCTAAGTTCGATAATACAATGGAGCACACTGTGACAATCTCACCAGAACAGCAAATAAAGTAAAAATTTAATTATCTTAGGTATATTTTAAATTTTTTTCCCGTAATTAATAGAAATACTCCTAACGGAGAAATCGAGCTACCTGATAACAGAACTTTATGATCGTTGTTGAGGAAGCCAAGCCTTTCATGGAATACCTGAAAAGTGAGATAATGACAAACTCCTAAAATAAGGAGTGAGCTGATGCTTCATCTCACTTTAATACTCATTATACAATGACTTGTATGATTAGAATTATTTTTCGAGCATTTGTTTTCATAGCTTTTGTATAATGAGTACAAAGTTTATATCGGTAAATCCAACTGAGCATAGCTTCGTTGTTGGAAAAAAATTATCGTACAGAAATTACCTCAGCACATACGACTGAAGAATGATGAAAAGTAAAAATAGCTGTATCGATAAGTTCAGGAAGTATACTTTTCATTAATGAGAACCAATACTCATATTATAAATAAAATATCCGAAAATTGTTCGCTAAATATCAGTGTCACTATAACTTGAGTTCTTTAGATAGTGAGATTGTACTGGGGTCTCGTGATTATGATTTTCAAAATCTGCATGTTCGTTCTGGACTCTGTCCTTACGATATCCTTGGCACAAAGAGAAGCCATTTTCTTGTTAGTTATCCATCTATACTTCTCCTTACATCCATGAAGATCTCATAAAAACAGAGAAATATATGATGTCCGCATTCAAATGGACTTTGAGTCTACTCCTTCTGAAAGAAGCTTTGGACGTAGAGCGGAGTGTGTTGGACAGCTTTGTGACTTTAATTCTCAATGTTATTTTTGTGGGACATGTGTTGCTAAAGCTGCTTGCAGAATATACCAAGAAGATTGGAGAAATATTTAACAAAATGAAAGCTTGGTATACGAAAAAGAAAAGCCAAAAGACTAGAAAATTTTACATACAAAGAGCTAAATTCGATAATACAGCAGAAATCATCGCAACCTTCACCCCGGAACAGCAAAAAATGTAAATTTCTTTTTCTTTTTCTCTTGGTTTAATTTGATCTTTTTTCCGCAATAGTCGCAGGCCTTCAGTCACAGAGATCGAGTTGTCTAAATAAAAGAAATTTATGATCATTGTTGAAGAAAAGCATGCTTTATCTCATGGGATATCTGAAGTGCTAGCGTGGTGAATTCCTACTACTTTGTATTCTGTAAGCATGAGCTTATACACTTTTAATATTCAATTGCTAGTATAATTATGAATTATCTTCATTGTTTTTGTTTTCTCATATAGTTTAAAGGCAGTAAACTGCGTTCGTAAGCCAAGATCATCGTAAATAATGAGGAAAATAACAGTAATGAAATAAATGTTAGATGGGAGGCCCCAGCCGCCCGTTAATAATGGGATCTGAAGCCAAGAACGAGGGATAATAACCATGGATAGATGTAATTGAGGTCTTAAGCGTATTGGCTATAAGGTATTGATTTATCTGATTACGCAAACTTGAGAAAGTTTTGTGAAGATTAATTTTATTTTTTCTGATATGAGTTTTGGATTTCCACGACTCCCTGTTTGACTTGCTTTCAAATAAGCGGGATATATGGAAATTTTGGTATATAAGGAAGGATAGGATATAACTTTGATCAGAAGAGGCGCTATTTATGAATTATTTCTCTCTCAATGGTTTCTCTTCATCACTCTCTTTTCATTTGATGATTACATTCGATTTTTTCTTAAATGAAGCATGTAGACATTGCCCAATCTAATAAATCATTTGAGAAGAAATGGGCAGTGAAAATTTACGTCCGTCTGGAGTCTTTCCAGTATAAAGTTTTTTTCCAGTCTTGAAGTCCAATAATGTTACTGTGCCATCTTGTGAAGTGCTTGCCACCATATCACCGTTTGGGCTCCACCGCACACAAAAGATGGTGCCATCTAAGAAGCAAACAGTTGACACCAGAAATGATTTATTGAGCATGTTCCTATATATTACATGTGTGAATGTCATTGAAAGTTTGGACCACCTTTGACTCTCTTTTGTCAAATATCTGTAAGCTCCTATCATTACCACCCGAAACCAATAGATTTCCATTGGTCGGGCAAACATCAATCCAGCACATGTCTAGGAGAAACGAATGTCAAATCCAAGAAGAATTAGAATATTCTGAGAACCCAACAATATTAACAAAGTACAATTTTTTTCCCCCTCAATGAAAAGAGCAAAATATGGCTCTATCAAACTATTGGGAAATCAATCATATATGAAACAAAGAAAGAGATAACACAAAAACTAGTTGCACTTACACGTAGACTCTAGTTGAATTGAATCTTTGAAAGTAAGGGCTTTCTTCTGGGCATCTAGGATATTGAGGCTTCTATAATCATGCTTGATGAATAATAATGGTTCATCGGGATTTGGGCTCCACCTGCAACAGACAGAACCATCTAGAGAGTAATTATAAGCGAGCGAGAAATTTTATATCTCCAATAAATTAATACAAGAAGAACAGCTAAGCTACGGTTAGTCATGATAGAAGAGAAAGTAAAGAATTGTACCTCCCCAAATTGAACTTGCGATCATGTTCACGTGGAAGCTGTAATTGTTAGTGTTGATATCCGATATTAAGCAGGTTCCAAAATTGTCAAGAGTTGCTACAGACTCTCCATTAGGACTGAAATCAAAACTAGATATTTGGTTTTCTACATGGAAATCCGTTAAATGTGTCCACAATGGAAAAAAATTTAGGAATTACCCTTGCTCGAGTTATGTTGTGAGTGCCATTTGGATTTTCGGAGGAGCTTTACAATATTTCCAGCCTTCGAAATGGTGAAATTGAAAAGGTGGTAGGAAATCTGCCCTCCAACAGGAATTGCACCAAGAATGTTTCTTCGTGCGTTGTATGTCACATCGCCTTCACCAGTCACTAAAAAAACATGAGATAGATTTTAATAATAATGCTACAGCCAGAAACTTGTTCAAATGAGAAAATTTTCTTGGCTTGCTCTCTCTGTGAGAGATCAAAGACTGCGAGGTTAGCAGATTTTTCCCAGGCATGGTGAAGAGAAACTAAGAGATTTGTGTTTGCAATCTCCTTTACATGAGTCCAATTATAATCTCTCTCTTAGTAGACAGTAACATTATATTGGAGTTAAATATGAAAAAAATAAACGATACCATCGACATTGGTGAGTTTCACGCCAGAAAAGTAACCCAATTCTTGCCTCGTTTCGAGTTCAAAAATACTAATCTTGTTATGCATCCAGGAGGACCAGACGAGTGCTGTTGGAGATGTAGAGGCTCCATCTATTCAAAGTTAGACCATATTATGAAAATTGAAGAGGAAAAATGAGAATCTCATCAGATAAAAGAATCAGTGAGCAAGTACCTGTTTTTATCGATTTTTGAGGTAAATCATCCTTTTCTAGGTCACTTTTGGTTATTGACTCTTCGAGGACTGTCTGAGTCGGTTTCTGACTGCCATTTGACTCGTCTTTTGAGAGCATCACTGTTTAATTTAGTTGATAGTCGAGCCAGAGAATAAAAAATTTTAATTATCAAAACTCATCTAATAACGAAAATTTAATTTGATGAGAGAAATCGTTAATTTAAAGTGGGATTTTAGATACGGCTTTTCTTCGCGAAAATCCTGAGCAAACATAATAAGAGTCTTATTCTAATTCCAGACAGATTGATTGAGTTTCAAAGAGGAAGAAACATGGATCTCTGGAATCCCACTCATCTTGTCTATAAGTCAGCAATCCTTTTCAAAGAACGGTACCTCATTAAAACTACTCGAATAATGATTGCTGGATGGCTCGGTAGCATCACTTATCTAGTTTCTCGCAAGTTTTTTTTTACTATAGTAAATTATCAATTTTTCCGTACTTCCGATATATTTAAATGCGTGATTTCGATTAGATTTGTATATTTATAAATACACCAGAAATGATAAAACTATGTCAACGTTTTCCAGAAAATTTTGTACAGCAGAGACAATGATGAGCAGCATGCTCAGATCTTTTCTGGCCTATCATTCTAATACTATCTTGAAACTCAGACTATACAAGAGCGATACAATACCGACTCTTTCACTGGGTTGATAAACATAATTACAAGTATAATGGACAAAAGCTGGGGGTCTTAACTTACAAAAGAACACTGTAAATGTCTGAAAACGACGCGATTCTCAATTTCACACTTTGTTTATGGAAAAATATTTAACAACAATCCTATCGGAGCTCAAGATGCAGGATTTCTAAGTCAGGCAGTTTGGAATAACTTGGGAACTCTGGAGTTAGCTTGGAGACAGCTTGAATCAGGCCCTGGTGTTTTAGAATGAAGCAGGAAGAAAGTTGATTGACTCTTACAAGATTAAAATTTAACGACTATGAGTTCAGTAATAAAAGAGCAGCAGAATTAAACACGAATTCAACCTGACTCAGATAGCAAAAGATAATTTGCAAAGTAATTGGATTGGAAATTTAGGGATCGCACAATTAATAGCAAGACCAAATCTGGACGAATCTCAAGGAGTTAAATCTGTAATGCAATACGATTAGGGGTACTGGGATAAAAGACCCTATATCAAAATTTGATTTGGACTGAGCGCGCAAGGATCTGTAGCTCTCAGGAAAAATACAACTAACTTAAGTTGGGCTCGAGGCTCTTGAGTTAGGATCCAGGGCAGGCAGTAAAGTCTAATAAGATACCTGCTGAAGGATTCATCGGCTACTGCCAAAAACATAAAAAACTTGGGTGATAACGCAAGAATTGACCATGGAGTTGCGTTTTCGTAGCTCCAGCAAGAGGTTTGTTTGTCTGCAAATGCTGAACTTTAAAGGAAATAAGATTAGCACGCTGGAAGCGAAAGAACTAGGCATTAATCCTACTTTGAGTGACCCCTGAGTCTTCAATTTACACATGAATAATATTTTGAATGATGGAGACGCATATTTGAGTAGCAATACGGGTTGATCAATCTAACCCATCTCAATCCAGCAAAGAATCCAATTGGTTAGGAACTTGAAAAAAGCTCGAAAATTGTATTTATGAGGAAATCAGATCACAAGCGAGTGAAGGAAGATGCTTCAACAGTACTTGGAACAATTTAAGGAAGCTGGATATTCTTCATATTAGCGGTAGAGACCCGAAATTTGAAAGGTAATTTTAATTGGTTAAAGTATTGATACACCTGTATTATTTTAGTTAGTTTCATGATTATGATAAAGAAAATAGATTTCATAAAAAGTAAGTAAATAAAATCATTTTGAAGGATATAGAGCCTTATATGTGCAGATATTCTTAAGAGATGATGTGAATATAGATTTGTATTTATCTAATCAGAAGCTTAGCAAACGAAAAGTTTTGATTGATAAGAGGGATCAATCAAGTACTGGTAGCATAACTCTCTATGTTGCATAAATTTTGCTGCAAATGATTTTTTGAGTTCTCGCAGCCAATATTTCTCTTTTTGAAACTGTCTCAAGAGCATGCATGCTTCATATTCCTGCACGGTGCAGTTTTTTGGAGTTGTCGGTCTAAATCATGATCAGATTCGTGAATCTCTGTTTCTCAAGGCGTCGAAAATCAGAGAATTTAAAATAATCGCTTTCAGCTGAGAGAATTTCTCATCATCACAGCGAATTTAAACTCTTCTGCTGCTTATCTGTATCATGATGGATAAATTCTGCATTTTTTGTTGGAATTCATCAAACATTCAAGGTGATCTCTCATAAATCTCACAGAAAAGTCGTTTCTTTAGGTGAATTTATTTTATTAATTAAAGGAAAAAATTGAATTGCGAATTCATGCGTATTATGCGTATTATGCGTATTGTTAAGTCAAATTGAATTTGAATTCAAATTCGAGTTTTATCAATATAGTTTTAGTAGTCATTATCGCTAGCAAAATCTCAATATGCCTCCAAGAGCAGTCCTTTTTTGGCAAAAAGTCTCTCTATTCGAGTTAATCAGATACAGCTAGGCAAAATCTGTTTTTAGTCAATGCTATAGTTGAATTGCGATAGCTATCGGAATACAGCATTCAATAAGCATCCCGAAAATGATGTATCTGACGTTCTGAGTGAACCGAAAAGACACAATTTTAAGCAACCGGAACATGGATCAACAAAAAGATAATAAATATTAATTGATATCGTAAACTTTATGAAAATGGTAAGACGAAATGGGTGTTTTTTACAAATAGGTCATAAATTAGAATCTCTTCTAAATTGATCGAAGCTAACTCAGAGTTTTAAAGGAATCCAATATCAGGCCCAGCAGGTTCCTAATAATTAATTTTTTCTTTCTTTCTTGACTAGCGCTCAAATTATTGACTATTTTCAAAACCTTTCCTTTTGAGCCTCATCCAATAACGATCGTTTCGCTTTGTTTAGACAGTCTCGAGTCTTTTGGCTTCTCACATGAAATATTATTGGGCAGATAACGCAATTACTAAGTATCTTTTTGATTTTCGAGAGTTTGAGGTGCCTGGTCATGGACAGCCCATGAGTGGCATCCATCAGCCTGAATTTTTAAATTTTTTTTTAATTAAGAAGCTTTTTCAAGAATTACAATACCATTTTAGGAATTATCAAATCAGTGATTCTTTATCCGCATTTGTTCCGAAATTAGAACCAACTAGATGAACTGGAATAAATATTCAAATCAGTTTAATTCAAAAATTTTGTTTCTCAGAATGGAAATTATGAGTGAGCAGAACTTTCCCTGTCATTTCATAAATGTTTGAGTTATCATTTTCATAAGAATTCGGGGTTAGAGAAAGTTTAATAACTTATGGCCTTTTCGATTGCTGTTGCTTAATTTTACTAATTTGTTACAATAGCAAATGGTCCTTAATAAATTACCGAAACCAAATGAGTTAGCACCGGCCTCACTTTCAGAAGGGCGGCTTTGAGATCGTATTAGCAAAGAATTTGATGACTGGGAGGTTATTTATTGAAACACAATAATTTGGAGCAGAATTATGAACTAGCAATGTTTATGCTTGAGACAAGCTGAGTTTTTTCTTGAGAGCCAGAAGAGATTTCAAATCGAATAGCCAAGGTCCTGATTATGACTCAATTAGCAATAATAAATAAATGAAAATACCCGTCTCGAAGTTAACAAATACTTTTATTTGATCACAACTGATATTTCAAATGTCCAAAATTACCTTCCTCTTATTGACTCTCTCTCTGCTCCCAAACCTGGCCTGGTCTGCGGTGACCTACACTGTCGATGCTTCAGTGCCCTCTTCGAGTTCACCTGTCTTCAAAGAACTCAAAGACACCATTCCTTCTGTTAGAGATCCCTCTGGCTACATAAGTGACAACATCACAATCATCCTCAAAAGCACCACTGTCGGCATTGACCAGACCCTTCCAAACTTCTCCATTAACGGAGGTACCGGTGGAGTTGATATCGCATATGAAGATAGTGTCTTTCAGGCCTCTTCACCTTCAGATTGCGATCTCCTTCCGAGCATTCTACTTTCTGGATCTAGCAGCAACTCTGTGCTTCCAGTCTCCAATATTGATTATTTTTCGATTACTGGAGTGACATTGAAGGTGGTATCTGATACGTATTCAAATTCCATTTCAAACGTGAGGAATGTTACCTTTAGAAATATTTGCATGCTTAATTCGAATCCGACGAGTGGGAATCTGCATTATTTGCTACAATTTTCTTCGATAACGCTCCTTAATTTCACAAACATAGTGATGCTGCATGATTCCTCAGGAATGGTGCTTATTTCCTCATCTAATGTTGCGATACAATCGTGGAAGCATGTCGTTTATAAAGCTGCAGTCTCGTATCCGAACGTGTACATAGCTGATGACGTTACTAACACTCACAGCACCACAATAACAGATTTTAAGATCACCTGTTCAGATTGGGACAAACGTGATGCGGCTCACCCACTCTACATCCTAAATGGTGCATTCGTCAACATTACAGATCTCCACATGTCGAATTGCTTTTTTGGGAAGCACGTGATGGTAGACAACCTACTTTACATGAAGAATGTTCATACTGCGATTGTACAACGACTGACCTTTGAAAATGTGAAAATTGATCTTATTCAAGACCTGGGCACTAACGGATTCCTGAAGATCCGAAACATTAAAATTCTGTTGGTTAGTTCGATATTATATAAGAATATAACTTCACTGTCGATTCCGAATGATAGTGTTGGAGATGGCATTGGATTTGATTACTTCACTTTGTCCTATGTTGATGCTTTTGAGGCAATTTCTGCAATCGTTGAGCATATTATGCTTCTGGATTCTCACTTAGCAGGGAAAGGCGCACTCCATTACGTTTACAGTTATGACGAGATAACTAAGCTAATTCCCGTTCAACACAACAATTTCTCCATTATTAATTCTACATTTGACGTCGCAATGGGTTTTGAGCTTCGACCGCAACGATTCAACACAAAACAAGATGTAAGCAGTGTAATCTTTTACTCACTCACCAACTTCCAAATCATAAACTGCTCATTCTATGAAACTCAATTATTGCAGTTCGTGACCACAAACACTGATAGAACTGCTTATCTCTTGGATATATTCGGTTTTGAAATTACGAATCTCACTTTGATCGGAAATACTTTCACGTCAACTGGAATTTATAATCCAATGGAGCTGTTGGGAGTTCAATTCAGAATCAATAATCTCACAGCAGTGAGCAACACTCTCATTGGAAGCTTATTTATCACTGTGAGTCTTCGTTTAAGCACCTTCACCCTCCTTAACTCCACAATAAATGAGTTGACTTTGGATAGTGGCTCATATTTTGTTGGATATACACTGCAAACGATCTACAACTCTCCAGAGGAGGGTTTCTACCAGGACAAAAAATATATTGTAGAAACGCGGCCATTTTCAGTCATGAATAGCACTTTCTCCAACATTGTCCTCCTAAGAGGATCGTATTTTATAAGAAGCAACAGCCCAATGATCATTTTTGCTAACAATGGTTTCTCGGGTATCTCTTCTACAGAGTCCAACTTAAT
>ENA-UOUE01001992-UOUE01001992.1-compost-metagenome-genome-assembly--contig:-NODE-1992-length-10811-cov-19.383361_pt1 | contig 10811 bp, 7 predicted proteins | sample MGYA00238146_ERZ747223 | MGnify/ENA primary metagenome ERZ747223 (study PRJEB28781, sample SAMN06268865) | compost metagenome | isolation source: single cell | place: USA: California, Emeryville, Joint... | reverse complement strand
TACAAAAAGCATATGAATGATAACAAAGATGCACATCAACTGCTAACTCTTAAAAAAAAATATCCAGATATTCATCGAAAGACATTGGAAAAAACTGAAACAGCAGCTCTCACTCCTAAAAAATCTAAACCAGAATCTCCTACTTCGTTAACTATTCCATCCTCACTCTATCACCCGTTCTCTCAACCAGTCTCTATGCCGCTCCCTCAACCGGTCTCGATGACGCTCCCTCAATCAGTTTCTAAGCTGCGCCCTTACGAAAGGGTTACCTGCTCACATAATTGAAACAGAAAGCCATGAGTAAAGGATCTCAAGGTACCTGCTAGGAAATTTGTGTAGATTAAGAGCGTAAAGGAATCATACAAATTTCTGTTTGCTAAGTTTCATATCTAAGAATCTTGTAAGTGTGTTGTTTATCAGGGCAGTGAATAGCTCACCTAATACCGGGAAAGTTTCATAAGCATTGAAGTCATAAAAGGGTCTATTGGTTTTCACAAATTCTTATGTATGGAGCTGTAGATTCTTCTTTTAGATTAGCTTCTTGCTAGGGTAAATTTTAGAGAGTTATTGTCCAAAATAACTTAAAGAAGCACAGTAGGATTCATTGAAGGATTCCTAACAAATTACCATTCTTTTCATATTTCGTTCACTCTGATCCCTGGACTGATAATGGAACTTTCAGAAAAAGCCCATATCATTGTCCTCAGAAATTAGAATGCGAAATGGAGTAATTGTAGGCTATAAGAATGAAGAAGCATTCCCATGCAGCCCCTTTCTATTTTTCATAAAATGACTGATGAACCAGCGGCCAGAAAACAAGAGTTTAATCGTAATTTAGCAACTTCTGGGGACTTTTTTGCTTATCTACCCTTTCAGTGAAGGTGTTTCTGATAAGATGTTGGTTTCAAAGCAATCTCAGTTGCTTCACTTTCTTAAACATGCTAGGATGGACAAAAATAGTCGAAAATTTGAGATATAAAGCAACACTTTTTCATATTCACTCATTAGTATCATTTTTAGTGATCAATGGAGCTGATTCGTGATTATATGTTGGATGTGTTGGAGTTGCAGTTGTCCGGGCCAGAGAAGAGCAAAATAATTTTGATTTTCAGGCAGGAAACTGAAAGTGTTATCAAAAGAGCAACTACAACTGAATATCGGGAAAGATATTCGTAAAAGCAAGGTATCCAATCGAATAAACTGCAATAATAGTGTCTGCTGTGAAGAGGATTTAGCTTATGGGACCGATTGAGAATCATCACACTGGAAATATGATATTCATGGCCTCCGATGTACTCGCTTAGTTTTCGAACTGATATATTAAAGCAGTTTATTGAAGTCAGTTTAAGATCAGTATTGATTTGCAATAATAGAAAGATTTGTGAATAATACAATACTTTCATTTGCGAGACTCAACAGAAATGGAGTCTAACTTGGTAGAAATACAGCATAATTGGTTTCTTGGTACATACTTTATAGGATCTGCTTGTTGAGAATGATGTTGATGTTAAAGAAATTTTGTTCTGAACTTTCAAAGATAAAGTTCGCCTAAATAAAATACATGACGGCTAATGACAAAATTACTAGTCTTCTTTATTGCTCTGACGTGTTTGATCCTTCAGCTCTTAATGAAATGTAATTTAATAGATAACTTCATAAAGCTATTTTTCCAACAGAAGTTATGTAAAGTTTAAAATATGCTCAGAAATCTGCTTTTCTCTGCCTTCTCTGTCTGCTCTATTCTCATTTGACAGCTTTCTTAATGGAAATTACACCTGAGATTCATAAAATATTTTATTTTGGTCTCAAATGCCCAAGTGTTAGTCTCTTTCTAAATAGCCACTAAATCTTTTTCTCAATCGATCATAGTATAATTTGACGAATTTCTAAAATTTTTTCCTTTTTTTCATGACAACAGAAACACCAGAATTACACAAAAAATACAGCGAATACCTCCCCGATGCCACTTTTGAAGGCATTTCTGACGAGATGTTCGTTTCAAAGCAAGCTCAATACATGGTCAAATGCCCCATCTGTATCAGCGTTTTCAAAACTCCCATCACTTTGCTTTGTGGCCATTCTTTCTGCAGGAAATGCGTCTCAAAATGCACCAATTGTCCTATTTGCAAAGTACCGTTTCTGACTCGCTCTCTTCCTCAGAAAAATATAACCCTTACAAACCTCGTTAACTCTCAAGAAGTGATTTGTCCATCTCATTTCGATGAAGACACTGAACCATGCTGCACTATCAACCTTACTGTGGAAAATATTCAATCTCATGTCATGGAGTGCGGAAACATCACCGTCAAATGCATCTGCGGCAAAGTGATTCCAAGGAAGGATTATTTGAAAGATAGCGTTGAATGCTATTGCCAGCTCTTCGACTGCGGGTTCTGCTCAACCATGCAAAAGGAAAGGCTGTTGGAGTTTCACTATGAATCATGTGAAGAAACTATTATCACTTGTGTCAACTGTGGACACCGTTTCCCTCGGAAAGAGAAAATCGCTCATGATAATGACGAATGCACGGTGTCATGTCCGTTCAGTGACATGGGCTGCTCTCGAAAACGAATAAAAATGAAAAATTTCAACAAACATCTCGTCAAAGCGCGAGAGAAGCACATTATCCTGGCGCTAAAGCAGAACCATCCAGAGACTTATAAATTATTAATGGATGTAACCGGAATAGATGCTGCAACGCCTCAAAAGCTGCCTTCAGTGTGTTTTCTTTACAAGGGAAGGAAGATTCAGAAATCTATATCGCCGACGAACAAAATAATTGATATAGCAAAAGAAATCTTGAAGGGTGAGAATTTGAAAATGAAAGATCCTCTGATTCGGTGTTGGAGAGCATCATCAAAGATGATATTGGATGTTGATTCGACCTTTTTGGACTACGGGATCCAAAGTAATGAGCTCCTCAAGCTAGATGTGAAACAAAATTGGACCAGTCATCATCATTCATAAGATTTGACTACAGAAAAATAAACTTAAGTTACTTATAAATGCCACTATAATCTATAACTAATTGAGTTGTTTCTCGAATAGTGCCTATGTGTAATGTGATTTCATAAGGTGATCTAAAAAACTTGATTCTAATTTATCACTCATGACATAACAATTTATTAGCTAAGGATTAGTTGAAATTCTTCAAATCAAATGCCATTCTCTGATATTTTGGAGAGTGAATGCATTTTGTTTCTTCGATACGATGTGAGGTGAGGTATAAGTATGCAAATATTACAAACGTGATTCAGAGAGTGTGTTTCTATTTCTTTGAAACAATATGATTCGACTAGGTCTAGACGATAGTAAATTTGAGTAGAAATATATCCAAATTTGAGTAAAAATTCAAGAACTACACATGAAGTGCTATGACTACCTCCCAAAGTCTTATTTAGAGGTATTTGCCGAAGCATTCTTCAAATTAGTTTGGAAAATATAATTATTTCCTCAATTTGTTATTTTGAGTTCAATATTCCTTTTACTTTGCTTTGTGGATATGTAAATCTCATTATGCTTGATTATATCATTACCGATCCAAAGCCGAAACAATTCAAATGAATGTGAAAACGCTGAATTGTGGTAAAAATAACTTCTAACGATTTTAGTAGAACACAGGTGGAGAGTTTGATTGACTACATAATGTGGAATTCTTCCGGTGGTTTAGACCTTACTACTTTGGCGCATTGGAATTAGACTATCTTGTTCTTCGATAATATCCTTCGCAAAATCTTCAAACGCTCTCATTAAGTTCGGATCCCGGTTCCATAATTTTGTAAGCAGCTCCTGAAACTGAGATTGAACCAGGCCGTATTTCAAACTAAATTCAGGGTCGGTCTGTGCATATTTGTTTAACGCGCTCACTAGAATCTTTTCAGGATGATCTTTGTAACCTCCAAGGCCTTCATTGATCAGTATTTCCACTCTAATACGAACGTGATCGGTGATCAGTAAGTTATACAAAATTTTTTATTAATTACCGAACAGAAATTACTTCGACCCCGGTACCTTTTCTGATAAGTCCTTTAAAATCACGTTTCTGGAGTGCGTCCTGAGCGATTTCTTCTGTTTTCATCAATTGGGCTTTGAAACCCTTTGCAAAGATTTGGAGTACTTTCTTCGGCGTCAGAAATGAAGGAATCGGTGAGTTAAAGATTAGTGGTTTCATCATCAAAACATCGTCCAAATCTTGCTTGAGAGCACTCAGCGCAGCTTTCACATCCCTACACAAGATAATGATATCTTCATTAAAGAATATCAGTACTTATCCTCCTTGTACACAACAAATGTGGAATATGTAAAAGCTGGTCTAGCCACCTTATTTCTCGCTAAAATCTGATCCTTGATGAGTTCAATATCATCTAACGCTATCCATTTTCCGCATGGATAAGAGTTATCAACATTCTATTTGACTTACTTGCATCCAGCAGCTCCTTTTTCACATCTGGAGGAATGTTCCCGGTAGAATCTGCAGCCTGTCTCTCTGTGCAATACCTGAAGAAGATGGGAAATGCTTCATATCTCAACTCTTGAAGAATTTTGAGAACAAGGCTTTTAGGCAGAGTTTGTTGTCTCTTTTTCAAAATTTTCATGATAGAGTATGAAGCTCCTATGAAAGCAAGTCCAATTCCTCCGACCGTTAAGTACTTCACCCATTTATTGCTTGAAAGATTGGTATTTGACTTCATTCTTAATTTGGATTTATTTGATAAAATTATTGAGTGACTAAAATACGTTAGTAAAATTCTCTTGCAAATAGACATTTCAACATGGTCTCCAACATGATATATAATTCGACACAGCAAAATAACAATTTGCATCGGGTAAAAACTGGCCACCACTCGGTTTTTGCTATGCTGCTTGGTTCCTTGGTTTCTTTCATTCATTCATGAAATGGCGTTTCAAACTCATCAGAAGGAAGTTTAACGGGATTTTTTCCCGATTTTCTCCTTCGAGACCTTAGTACTCCCAAATCCTGTATGGTTGGCTCCCATGTCGGAGATAGCTAGTCGTAATACTTCTAAATAAGTCCAAAATTTCTAATAAAGACACAATAACTGAGATGGGAGATTGGTTAGTCAGTAATTTCATTATAAAGAGAGACCAATAGGAGTAAAGCTGCTTATCAATTGAGTTTTGAATCGAAAGAGACTAAATTTTCAAAATTTAGGGGATTAGATCACTTCATTGTCCTTCCTTGGGTAATCGAGAGCTGCCTTAGCTACAAGTCAGTTAGAATTCTAATTAACTCTGCATGATAGTCAGCAGGAATCTTTGTCAATGTGTTTGGCTCTCTGTATCTCTATTGCACTCACTTTCAAATTATTTAAACACCAAAAATATCTCTCTTCTGGTCTCGTGAAGATTTTAAATCACGAGCTTTTTCAGTAAATTTTCCCTTTAGAGGCTCTATGGATAGCTAACGAGCCCTCTACTATTTTTCATTGCTTTTCACATATATAATAGTTGACTTTTGTTTTGTTTTCGAGATTATTATTTTATAATAGTATCTGTTTGCATAGAAGTACATGTGTGAAAAAAATTTTCAGTTACAGTCTTTGGAAGGGGATAGGACGAAATGGATAAACTAGTGGCAAAGATGAATACTTCAGTATATTCATGCAGGAGATTGCGCACGATGCTTCTGCTTCAAAGACTTGAATATAGGCTAAATACATACCTCAAGCTTAGCAAATTTGATTTTTGTCAGTGGTTAGTCAAGATATCAACATCGATCTTGAAAAGGCTTAGGTCCTTCCAAAGGTTTAGCTTATAAGGTTGTTATAAAATCAATATGAAATATTTTTTACAGGAAAACCTATTCCTTTTGGAATACAAATTTAGGACAAAAGCATCTGAAAACAATTTTCTAATACACTTGTATTACTATATATTTGTAAAGTTTAATTAATTAAGCACATAATATGAAATTTTAAGCGATTTAGAGCTTAAAACTTTGACCTGTTGGATGTCTCTTGTTCTTCGATAATATCCTTCCCAAAATCTTCAAACGCCTTCTTTAAGCTCGGGTCTCTGTATAAAATTTTTTTATCAGTACAGGGCAGGGCACTGCACACCCACAAATTCTTGATACTTCAACCCAAATTCAAGGTCCGTCGCCGAATATCTTATTATCGCACTCAATATAATCCTATCAGGGTGATCTTTGTATCCTCCAAGGCCCTCATTGATTAGTACTTCAACTCTGACACGAAGATAATTGGGTATCAGCAAGTCATACAAAACTATATTATTTAATTACTTTGCAGGAACTAATTCTAATCCTCGACATCTCCTCTTAAATGCTTTTTCATTCTTTTTTGAATTGCATCCTGAGCGATTTCGTTTATTTTCATCATATGGGCTTTCATCGTTTTTAAAAAAATATGAAGTACTCTCTTTGGAGTCAGAAATGAAGGAAGCGAATCTACGAGTTGGATATCCCTCTTCAATGCATCGTCCAAATCTTCTTTGATACCATTCCTAGCAGCTTTCACATCCCTACACAAGTTAATTGCAACGGAATGAAAGGAGATTGATACTTATCATTCTTTTACGCAATATTAATGGAATATTCATAATCTGAAAGAGTCACCTTATTTTTAGCTAAAATCTGATTTTTAATCACATCAATGCCCGCTGATGCTATATATTTTCACATGGATGAGCATTATCAGATTCGATTTGACTTACTTGTATCAATTAGCTCCTTTTTCACATTTAGAGGAATATGGACGATTCCAAAACTAGAATCTAAAGACTTTCCACACCTTTCTGCCAACGCAATGAAGAGAGGACATATCTTACCTCTTGGAGTACAAGTTCTTTTGGCAGAGTTTGTCTTTTCTTTATCAATACTTTCAAGATAGAGTATGAAGCTCCTAGGAAAACAAGTCCTATCCCTCCAACCATTAAGTACTTCATCCATTTATCGCTTGTAATGTTGGTCTTTGACTACATTTTTCAAATTGATTTATTTGTTAAAATTATTGAGTGACTAAAAATACATTAGTAAAATTCTCTTGCAAATAGACATTTCAGCATAGTCTCCAACATGTCATGCACGATATAGAACTCGACACAGCAAAATGACAATTTGAATAGGTTAAAAAATAGCCACCACTTGGTTTTTGCAGAGTTCTTTGGCTTAATGCGTCTGAGGAATAAATCTTATCATCAAGGAATCTCATCCTTCTATGGAAAGGAGCGATCAAATTGAAATCAATACATCACTTTTGAAAAAAAGAGATACAATTTTTTCATGCTCATTTTCGAAGCTACCCGGATGAGCTCTTGGACATTCAGGTATTACATGGAAAACTATTTTATCGTATTTGAAGAAAACAGGAGAAAGATTCTTCACAAAGTGCAAACTCTTGCGCGTACGTGATAAATAAGGCATTTTCTCTTCACAGAGAAGTTCAGTTTATCTAAGAAAATATTTTTCGGACATCTCTAGTAATTAAGTAAATACTTCGAATTCAATGGACAGTTTATTAAATCTTCAAATTAACAAAACTGCCAGTTGCTTTCTCCAGTGATTATGAAAATTTTGATAAATACGATTTCAAAATGCTCAAATTTGTTATATCCAGCTCTCTTCGTACATATCTCAAGCTCTCTCAAGCCCCAATAACTGTAATTTAAAGTATTTCATGGAAATGAATGATAATTCTTCAAAGATATTTTAAATGCTGGACATTCGAAATTTGAAGAGATCGAAACTCTCTAGTAGCAAATTTATTGAGCAGGTATTTAATCGCTCCAATCTACAAGACTAATAATTTCAAAAATTCCTAAAACTTGTTTCTTGCTAATGATGGAAACCGATACTGGTGAAGACTTACATAAAAAATATCCGATGTATTTACCAGGGATTACCTTTAAGGGCATTACGAAAAATATGCTGGTTCCAAAACAATACCAACATTTGATTATGTGCTCGATCTGTGGTTTCATTCTTAAAACTCCTACCACTTTGTTTTGTGGACATTCTTTTTGCATGGATTGTACCAGAAAATGTTCCTACAACTGTCCTATATGTCAAGCAAATAATTCATACAATTATGCATATTCTCCTCCAGCGAAAAATATCATCCTTTCAAATATTATCGACTCTCACCAAGTCCTTTGCCCTTCGCATTTCGACAAGGACACTAAACCTTGTAACACCGAAAACCTCACTATGGCAACAATCCAAAAACACGCCATGGAATGCCCAAATATTACTCTCAAGTGCGCTTGCTCCAAAATGATTCCAAAGAAAGATTACCTGAAGCCGGAGACTGAATGCGATTGCAAAATGATTAGCTGTGAGTATTGCTCAGTTCCTCAGAAAGTGCGGTTATTGAGGTTTCATTCTGATATTTGCAAAGAAGTGATGCACGACTGTGAAAATTGCGGAGCCTCATTCCCGAGAAAAGAAGAGAAGGCTCATGATCAAAGTTGTATCGTATCTTGTCCTTTTAGTACCATGGGCTGTTTGGCGAAGCAATTGATGATGAAGCATTACCAAAAACATCTAGTTGATGCACAAGAAGCGCACCTTATAATGGCTCTTAAAAAGAATTACGCAGAGACCTACGAAAAGATAATAAATGAAAACGCGTCGATAGCGAGTGTCCCTGAAAAGTTTATTACTATCCGATTCGAATGCAAATCTAAGTCATTCGAAGTATCCATCAGAGAAAATGAACTACTTAGTGATGCAATCGATGCAGTCTGGGAGGAGTTCGATATTCCGATTGATTATTGGAATATCGAATGTTGGAGAAAGTCGTCAGGCACGCGTCTTCATTTGAAACTAACGGCTTTGGAGAACAAAATTCAAAGTGATGAGACTCTTATACTTAGTGCTGAATATGAGTTACCAGGAGATGAAGACGAGTCAAGTCACTCTGATTCAGATGATGAAGATCAGTTCAAGGGATATGAGTTTGAATACGAGCCCGAAGAGGATGACGAGGAAAATTACGTGTCCGATGAGGATGAATTAGATGAAGAGGGCTATGAGGTCGAGGAATACGAACCCGAAGAGGAAAGGTCATACTACTACGGGTCATATTACTACTACAACAACCCACCTTCTTATCAACAAGATGAAGATGAATTCCGTGATTAAGTAACAGAAAGTGGCTCGATTTGGATGTGCCAAATGCATGATTCGTTGTAAATTTCAGAAAAGAAGTATTCTCAATATCATTAAGTCTACACAGATTGAATCCATTCACGTACATTTAATAATATTGAAATAGTATTTTTCTATTGAGAAATGAAATTTCATGCTGAAGCTGCTCAATTAATAAGAATAGCATATTCGCTTTCTTTCTGATTCATTTATTTGTGCTACATCCAAACATTCTCAAACCAATAGAGAAAAACACTATAGAACTGGAAAAATAACAAAATTATGTCCAAGTGAGAAGCTGAGAGAAGTCGGATGCTGAGTTCATTTCAATCCATAGTAAAAAGTCCGAAAATGAATGTAGGTGAAAGGAGCTGGCGTGATAGAGATTGTACTTTTAGCGGATAAGATTCAAAAAATGATTTTCTCAAAATATAACAAAAAAGAAACTCGTGAAGGAGACTATTGAATCATTTTCCTTCTCATATCAGAATTTCGTAGGAAAGGGATATTTTTCAGAGGAATTTCGTTCTCAAGTCTGCATTTCATTTCATGTTAGAAATTTTTTCATGTAAGATATATGTAAGCAGAAAGTTAAACATGTTTTCTCTTTTTCAAAGGTGAAACAGGAAAAACCATTGGGTAGTAGATTTATGTATTCTTTCTTAGAAAGAATTCATCAGCCTTTCAAAAGTCAGTCAATTTCATTTTGGTACATCTGCAGATATCGTGAAAATCGTGAAAAATACAGAGTAACACAACAAAGCTCAACTACAGATAGATTAGAACCTTTTTATTGTGTATTTGAGGATTCCAAAGAAAGATTCCTCACTAAGATTTACAAACTCTGAGGTGAAGAAGTTTAGACAGAAAATTTTCTAAAAGAAAGCTCAGTTCATTAAATAAATTATTTAGCAGACCTTTCTAGTAAATTGAGTTGGCACTTTTAATTGAGTAGACAGTTTTTCAATTTCTTAATTTCGGGTGATTCCTTCCGCAGATATTGACAATTTGAGTAAGTATGCTTTCACAAATGCTAAAACCTGACTCTGGCCTCTACCAATCAGTTTTCAAGCTCTTATAGGCTCCAATTTGAGACATTTTCTAGAAAAGCGCTGTTCGTATTGCTGACTAAAGAGAAAAAGAAATCGTTCTAAAATTCAATTTTGGAATCGATCGAAACTCTCTAGTAGCAAAAGTGTTGAGCAGGTATTTAATCCCGCGAATTTACCAAACTTATAATTTCAAAAATTCCTAAAAATTGTTTCTTGCTCCTGATGGAAACAGATACTGGTGACTACTTGCATAAAAAGTACCCAATGTATCTCCCAGAGAATCCTTTCCAAGGGGTTAACGAAGAGATGCTGATCTCAAAACATTTCCAAAATTTGATTATTTGCTCAGTTTGCTTTTTCGTGCTCAGGACCCCAACTACCTTGCTTTGTGGACATTCTTTTTGCAAGGATTGCGCCTCAAAATGCTACAGCTGCCCTATTTGCAAACAGAACTGGGGAGATCGACGTTATGGAGGACGGTCCCTTCCTGAGAAAAACGTCATCCTTTCAAATATTATCGACTCTCACCAAGTCCTTTGCCCTTCGCATTTCGACAAGGACACTAAACCTTGTAACACCGAAAACCTCACTATGGCAACAATCCAAACACACGCCATGGAATGCCCAAA
>ENA-UOUE01001990-UOUE01001990.1-compost-metagenome-genome-assembly--contig:-NODE-1990-length-10818-cov-42.652733_pt1 | contig 10818 bp, 13 predicted proteins | sample MGYA00238146_ERZ747223 | MGnify/ENA primary metagenome ERZ747223 (study PRJEB28781, sample SAMN06268865) | compost metagenome | isolation source: single cell | place: USA: California, Emeryville, Joint... | reverse complement strand
TGTATGGAGAAGCAAAAACACCAAAGTGCTGCAATTCAAATTTCATCGGAGTTTACCTGCGAGTAGTTCTCAAAATTACCTCTATGACACCCCCATAACAGAACCTGCTAAATGAGAGTCACCCTCATTGTGAAAATTTTTCCGTTAAAATGAGATTTTCCCCTTCAATACAACTCATTTCACCCTCAATTTAAATCATCTCACACTTATTATAATGCCATTATCCTCAAAAATTCGTTCTCATCATGAATCTTAATTATTATTGGAAACGCAATTTCGATTCAAAATTAAGAATATCTGAACGTACTTTCAAATCCAGTAAGAAGAATAGAATAGTTTTTAAACGAAGCTAACTCGCGAAGAACGATTTTTTTTTATTCAGTCACGACCCAACAAACAGGTCCTTGAATTGAACAGATAATGCCAACCAGAATTAGTTGGGAAAATGGATGATCCAAATACAAAATAATCACTACCGGCACTTTTGAGGCGCAATTTCACTTTGATGCATAAACAATAGGCAGATGTCTGATAGTCGATAAGCAGCCGTAAGAAAAATCCGAAATAGAACTGCAGAGATATTTTTCCTTCCTCTCCTAGCGGCTGTTATAACGATATTGCACGGAATTTGAATTAAGCGCTCATCTAACTTATGGTGTCTACACGACGACATCAAGGCTAACCTGTCACAGAGGTCTCGAACTTTTGAATATTCTATCATTATAAATTATGACACCTATTAGCCTCGAACTTTTAGGAGCAAATTAAATTTGCAATCGGTAATTTGGAAATCCGTTTGAGTTTTTCAAATGGAAAGGCGAGCGGACGCCTTGCCTAACAATTCCGCAAACTTTTACACAATCGCATCTGAGTCGATTCTCAAATCCAATAATTTAGATTCTTTGCACTTTTCAGCATCAAGCTAACCTCCCTTCTCTTCAACCTTCATCATGCCCGAACATTTTCTATTTCCAAGATAGCATTCAGAACTGATCACATCTTTACCGATCAAAGTCTTCAAGACCAACAATACTACACATAATCCGTAATTTTCTGAAATTATCATAAAATTTGGATTTTATCTCCCTTTTCTAGCCTGTAAATCTCATCATACAGAGCTAAATGCATAATGCTTTGGTAAATAGTCGAGTTCTGTGTATTTGGAGAAAGCTTTCAGAGAAAATTTCCCGAATAAACTTCAATAGAATATTGTCAGTAATCACGGCAAAGTCCTAAAATGAACTTCAATAGCTGCCTGGCTTTTACAACAGAATCTTCTAGTCGAGCTTTAGGCAATAAAAGCGTCGCCTTGTTGTACATGCAAGATTATAATGCCTTTCAGCGGCTTCTGTTAACAGACTATCAATTTATTTCGATCCATCAATTTGTTATTTTGAATAAGAAAAACAGCAAATTATTTGTTAAGAATGGAATTGATCACTGTATTAAATTCGAATCTGTCTCATCAAAAATAACCAGAGAACGGCAATAAAAAGAATTGCTATTAACAAAATAACATAAACAAGAAGCACATATCTCACTCATCATCCATGGCACAACTAGTAGTCCAGCCCAACCCTCATCTCATCAATGCTGACAACAGCAGTGATGACGTGCAAGAGATTGGCTGCACTCCAACGAAGAACAGCAAAACAACATAGTAATTCATTCTATCGATTCAGACAACTCTAATGTCTTTATTTCCAGCTACAACCAAAGACCGAATGAGTTAACCAAAGCTCACGTTACTGAGTTAGATGCAATCAGCCAAGACCAAAAAGCTTCCTTAAGCCGAGGAGGAACTGAGAGTCAAAAGAAGATGAACAATTCGCTAATTATGACTCCAGACACCGCCAACAGGAAGCATAAGAGTGTGAAAACGTTTAGTAACCATCCCAGCGACGATAAGAGTAAAAATTGCAAGAGAGTTTAAAATTTTCTAACTTTGGCGATTACATAGGTTTGGAGCTTAAGAAATCTGCAGATAATCAATTAACATCAATATTAAATATATCAGATTTTAAATCGAATGACATTGGAGGTGCTAACCAGCTGATATTTCTGCTCCTTCCAAATCAATCTCAGCTGGCGCTTGGGAACCCTTATAACTTCAGCAGTCTGCTACCCGCTCATAATTTAGCAATGTTTTCCCAAAATTTCGGATCATATCCGCAGCTCATCAATCCAGATGGACACAGCTTGCTTTACAATGGAAACAACGGAATGTATTTCCCAAATGGCGCTGTTGGTTTGAACCAAATGGACCCCAGATCGTTAATGCAATCAGCACCATTGAATTCAACCAGCATCAAGGACCAAAGAAAGCAGCTAGGCCAAAATATCCAGTCAATGCTCGCAAATCAGGCAGTTAAGAACTCCAATCCTCAGGCACATCCTCCTACCGCAGAAAATACTTTGGCTCATGATCTCCAAGGAAAGAGAAACGGTAATTATTTGCCTTTATATCTCAGCTCACATGAAACTTCACACAGAAACTAATCTCTTAGTACCAGAAGAATCAATGGATATTGAAAAAACAGCAAACTACAAGAATGCTCAAGGGGAAGGTATTGCTTTTCCAATATAATTTGAATTAACACTGTTGTGATATAGCTGTTGAAGGATTTACCGTGAAGAAAAAGAAAGTGAGGCAGTGTTTCAATATCTACTGCCAGACAGATCCTGAAAATGCTGCTCTCTGGAGCAAGACGCGAATTACTGGGAAAATGAGTTGTAAGACTTGTGAGGAGGCTTGGAAAAAGCACCAGTATTGCTACTTCTGCAAACAAGTGTACTTGGAAGAAGGAGAAGCGTTTAATGATCCTAAACCTTGGATCGGTTGTGACTCCTGCGAACGTTGGGTAACTACCAAATCCAGTACTTAATCGAATTTTTCAATTAAAATTATTAGACTCATACTGAGTGCGAAGACAAAACAATACAAAAACGCATCAAATGGCATCAAGACCGCAACGAGGATTTTGAATATAAGTGTCCAACCTGTCGATCAAAAGCAAAGAACGGCGGACGCCCCAAATCACGACGTGGTAGCTTGGCTCAGTCAAATGATATGCCCGTTGTTTCTATGGAGTTCTTGCTTCATGAGGAATTCCAGGAAGATTCTGCCCGAAAGCAAGTTAAAATGAATCCTGAAAGTCCGGAAAACAAATGCGTTGAATTTAATACCAACAGCAACTCGAATTTGATAACAGCTAATGAAGAGCATTGCCATGCTAAGAAGAAACTGGAAAATATGTTTAATAAGCACATGCAAAAGAGGAAGATGCAGCCTGCTAAACCCACCGTCCAAATCGATTTCTTCACAGCAATCGATGCCTTATTGAATCAATATGGTAAATTTTCATTGATTGATTAACAGATAGCTGACTAATATTACAGGAAAAAAATTACAATTAACAGAGAACGAAATTCAAACCGATATAATGATGATGCGAGATGCTTGCAAAACAGATGCTGCTGAGTATGGAAACATGTCTGAGGAAGAAACTGATCTGAGACAAAATAATGAGAGTCCCAAAAGCCGAAAAAACTCTCGAACTTATCTCGAAGAGCCTGGAATCCGTGCTCAGAGCAGAGCAAGAGGAGGCACGCGAGCCTGTGGATCTCGGAAAAATAACAATGATATCAGTAAATTAGTTAATCTCGAACATATTAGCTTATAAAATTCTGTAGCTGATGATATTTCTTTCACTAAAGATGATTTAGACACAGAGTACATTCCTGGCAGCCAAGCTACCAGACGGAATACTGCCCGCACCAAGCGCACTTCCGACTAAAACATCAAGTTTGATTGCAAATCCTTTCCTTGGGAGACAAGAAAATTTAACCGATAATGATTGTATTTAGAGGTATTAGCTCACTAAATTGATTTATAACAATTGAATCATTTTATAATTCGTCCATGCCAGGGGAGATATACTTAATTGTTGATATTAGTGCATCACAATGCCCCGTTCCTGTTTGATTTAATTTAATAATTTATAGTTGTAAATATATCATATAGAGTTATCCTAATTCAACAAATCTATCTCGTTAGTTAACTTACATTATCGAATACCTTATTTTGCTAAAAAATATTGAGGGTTAGAAGTTAATCTATAAAAAGAGAGAGGGAGGATAAATTTGGTGTGCTCTCAATAAATGTGTAATATCATTAAGGCAGCGTTAATTTTTCTCATCATTGCATAGACGGATTGGGATTGGTTGTGTTAAAAGGTAAATCATATACGAAATTATTAATTAGAGTCAACGCTCTGTCACGTGCCCATTGCGGCACCAAGTGTCCCACGCCTTTGACAGTCACTAGCGAAATGCCCTGGGAAACTTCGATGTAACCTGCGACTTGGCTCGGAGACGTTGGTGCGCCATCCGCTGGCGTATAATACCATTGCCTCCATGGACTAAGAACTGACAAGTGCATGTCCTTCCTTAGCTGCTGAATCCATCGTATCGAACCCAGTGTTGGAACAATACCATCAGTGTCCCCACTGTAAACCATAATCTTATATCCGTTATTTATTAGGATAGGGTACGCCCAATATGAAGCATTAGCAAAGTCAACGTGGTAACTTTCAGTGCTCGAGCATGACACAAAACTTCCGATCTCAGGCATAATATGCAGAGCTTCCCGTGTTGCATTGAGATTCATCCAGGCTTCTCCTCCAGACATATCCGTGCAATCTGGACCATCATACGCAGGAGCAAATGCGGGATACCTTTCTCTTACAAGTTCTCTCATGAATCTTGCATACTGATGCCCTGATGATTTCTTAACCTCCACCTTCTCTGAGTGATGGTCTTGTCCTGAGTTACTTGTATTGTATGTGCATTTTCTCATTAGATCATACTTATTAACGTACGAGAGTAACGAGAGTATTTCCGCATATATCGCTGAACAGGCAGGAGAGACCGGATCGAAATAGTCGTTAGGAGGACATTCCTTCGAATAAGCGGCACGGATCTCTGGACTGTATAAGTTAAAACGGAAATAAACATCCCAATCAGAAGGATCGCAATCAAAGTTATAGTTAGTGCAAGCGTTTCCAACCGCGATTCCTTTGAAATTGATTTTGTTTTCTGGAAGCGTGGTTGCATTCATGTTATAATTATGAATGTACACAGCCAAATAAGGAACGTAAACTCCAGCGTAGCTCTCACCTGCAATGTACAATGGGTTTGATTTATATTCTGGAAACAGGCTGTACCAAATTACCATAGCTGCCAGACTGTCAGCGGTCGTGTTTTTATCGTCCCAATATTGGTCTTGGGGTGTACCTGCATAAGAATATCCGACTCCGGCGGGAGATTCCAAATATATGACGTTAGCAACCTCATTCCAGGAATAGTTGTTTTTAAAGAAAGTGTGACCACCATCATCCATTGCGAACGGTCCGTTCTCGTAGATAAAACCGATCATACTTGAGCATAGTGGACCACCGTTTAGCCACAAAATAACCGCATCTGTTTGAGGGTTTCTGCGGCTTTCAACAAATACGTAGTGATATTTTCGTGTTTCCGTAACGTTTAGGTATCCGGAATAAATTGTATCGTTGATTCCTGGTGGGATTTGTGGAAGTTGTGATAAATCCACTTTGTCTCCAGCAGGAGCTGCTGTAGCTAAAGAGCTGCAAGCCAATAGTATGGCACTTATATAGAATAATTTAGGGCCCAGGTGAGTTTTAGAGACTAGAGTCATTTCTTTGATAATGTTCTATCAAATCTTTTTTATTTTCAGAAAAGCAAAACAAAGAAAATGAAAGAAGGCATTATAGGATAAAATGAGAAAGTTCTAAGGGTGATCCTCTTTTAATAGATGAATATAGTGAGAGAAAGAGACAGGGAAAGAAAAAAAAAAAACACAACCTGAAAATACATTCGATAAAGAGAATCAATTCATAACAATCGAATTTCTTCTTCTTTGCAACGTGAGAATTGATGGATGAAGTTGTTGGCATTATGCACCTGCATTAACTCCGTAAAATAAGACAATAACATCCCACTCGCCAAAAAAAAAGAGCAAAAAACTATATTGATTCAACTTCTATTCAATGTTCCTACACTTGGTGCCTCTATCTTACTAAGCTGCATCAGTTCTTCTATTTTGTTTTCTAGCTCGACACGTCTCTTGTTCTCACAATTAACAGCTATTTTAAGCTTGGTCGCAAAACACTGAAATCGATGCTTCGTCAACTGAGGGATTTATAAAGGTCCGTAGCTTAATATACTTCGTTATCGGCCATACTAAGCCAAAAGCACCGGATCCCATTCGAACTCCGAAGTTAAGCGGCTTAAGGCGAGGTTAGTACTAAGGTGGGGGACCGCTTGGGAAGTCCTCGTGCTGATAACTTTTTTTTCTTTTTTGTCATCTACCTCTCTGTTGAGTATATCGCACATGCTTTTGCTCTAGCATCTAAGAGTGCATATTATTAGTCAACAAGACCCTATGAATAAATAACATCATCATCAAACCCATCATTAATATGGAAAAACTAAATCATCAAATGCATAGATATGGCTCATTGCTTTGCTAATACTCGAGCTCGAGCGCTGGAGATTTAATAGAAAATATATTTTTGGCTCCGACTAGACATTAGAGAGTTTATTAAAAGAGATATCTATCTATCATGCTCAATCAACTCGAAAGGTCGTGAGTCAAGGTGTTTATAAAGGTCCGTAACTTAATATACTTCGTTATCGGCCATACTAAGCCAAAAGCACCGGATCCCATTCGAACTCCGAAGTTAAGCAGCTTAAGGCGAGGTTAGTACTAAGGTGGGGGACCGCTTGGGAAGTCCTCGTGCTGATAACTTTTTTCTTTACATCCTCTTTTTTGTTTCTAACCATACAATTTCTGTATTGATGTGAAAACAGATGCATTTGCTGTTATTTCTGGCGATTCAAGAAAATCAGGATACAGCAAGTTGATTTCAAAAATACATAATTTACATACAGTCTCCTCAACACATGATGAAATAACCGGAATTAAAGAGAACAGCTGTTCTTTTAAATACATATTTTTTCCTTCTTATGCTGTATCTACGCTTTCTTAATGAACTGACATCATCTGGTTCGGTCCTTTATACACACTGCTTTTTCTTTGTTTCGATAATTGTCTCATTTTTGATCTTGCTTTGAACCCCCTGCCCTCATTATCATCTGCCACTACATGCCTCGGGGATCTCCCAAAAATACTTCTGGATCTTTTTTCACACCAAGATAGTATTCAGGAGAATAAGGTAAAACTTCTTCCACAATAGTCTGACCAATATCAGCATGTCTATTAATATCATCAACCTATAATTCACATGTATTCATTGAGATAACTGCCTTTAAATTTTCATTACCTCCTCTTCGTCGTCATCATCATCGTCATCCATTTCATCTTCATCTTTTTGCTCCATATTTCTAAAGAAAGTAAAGAAACTCTCCCTATCAACCAGTTTCGTGGTTGTTCTAGTTTGCCCAGTCTTTTTATTCTTCTGATTCTTCTTAACCTCTTTCTTCGTCACATCTTTGCCTTCTTTCCACTTAATTGGAGTACATTCTGTTTTTTCAGCTTCTCTTTCGTCGATCATTTGGAATTCCTTGATCACAACGTCATTTTCGAAGAAATCATTTGGAGCAAATTCAAATTTCAGTGTGAAGTCATGTGGCTTGTCGGGGTTCTCAGAAGGAATATACTCAACTCTTCTTAAAGCTTTGAGCGGTTCCTCGTCATGAGGATGGATCTCCTCCTCTTTATTAAAAAGGGTTTCATTTGAACGGTGGAAAAATATTACTCAGAAGAGCGTTTGCCTTGAAAACTTTCAACCAATATTCTTCGATCGGCTTTGGGTCCTGTGCAAGGATTTCATTTTTTTTATCCGCATCTCCTTCGGCTAAGTATTGCTCGTAATTCTGGATATCCTGATCTTCAAGCTTCTTGCCATTAGCAATGTCACTTAACTTAGAGGTATTGTTAGACTGCTAGCTCATGATAGTCTCTGCTTACTTTGTTGATGAGAGGGGCATACAGCTTCTGGTATTTTGACGTGACGGTATCAGCTTCTTTGTTCATTTTCTCAGAATTAGCATTTTCAAGCTGCGAGTAGTAGAAGAGAGCGAGTAATTTTTGCTTGACGGTAAAATTGTCTTTATATTTATCGTGAATCGCTTTCAGTATTTCTTGTTCACGTTCTTGAGTTTCATCTAACGACGCTTGCTCTTCCTCTTGCGTCTTGGCATCAGCTTTCACCTAACGGTACATTTCATTCAATTTATTCAGTGTTGGGTCTTGTTTACTTCTAGTTTTTCAGCCATGATTTCTATTGTAGATCTCTTGATTGTTAGTTTGCCAAATAAGGTTTATTTCAAAAATTTTGACTTAGCGTCTATTTCTGGTCTTATCTGACTTGAAAATTTCATCAATCAACAAGAACAACAAAGTTGCAAACCTTGTGTGGTTAGAAGCAAACCCCAGCAAAGTGGTGATAATTTATCCAATGTATATCAAACGTCAATCCTGGTTGTTTTCAAGAAAGCTGAAATTTCACTCCAAAAAGATTATCTGCTTAATAGTGTGCTTTTTAACTCTTCTAAGAATTGCATGTGCGCAAAATTAATGATAACCGTTTCAACCGATCGTCGCCAACAGCAAAGAGACATTTTATAAAGAGCTGTCAATTTGTAGAATCATTTCTGGGCTTTCTTTTCCTTCTCTGTATTCACCATTGTAAACAAAAACTCTGAGCGCGTTATAATTGTAGCAACTGATATTCTAAATTTCAACCTCAAATATCTGCTCTCAATAAGTAAGTCCATATGAACCTGAGCCATACGGAAACCGTTGGGTGGTAAATCTTTGGCTATGAGCAAAGATATTCTTAGAATTTACTCACAATTTGAACACAGTAAAACGACAAGTTAAAGCAAAGATATTAAATTTTTATATTGTTGTTCAAAAAATATCTCAAAGATGAAGCAAATTGTAACTTTCTCTTACTTCTTAGACTTCATAATATTTCTTATTTCAGAGATTCCTACCTTCTGGCGCCGAATTTTGGTACAAGCATGTCATCACTGCTGCAGGCGAATACGTGGCATATTGCTCAACAATGGCGATTTATTTCATTCGGCTCAGTGACTATAAAGTGGAGAGGGTTATTCCCAGCGAAGAGTGTGTCATTACAGCCATTTCCGCAAACCCACAGAGTCCTTTCCGTTTCGCATGCGGATATGCTGATGGAACAGTGATCATCTGGGATATCGAAAAAGAGAAGGCTGAATTGAGGTTCAAGATCCCAAAAGGCGCACCAATCGCTGTAGAATTTTGTCCTTTTGACAAAGAGCCCCTGCTCTTCATTTCCGACAACGGTATTCCATCATTAATATGCCTAGTTTATTCGAAATAGGCGATTTGGGTTCCTTGGATCAGTTTTCAGGAAAGGTTGATAAAATCTCAAATATCGATAGCGTGAAGGTCCTCCGATGGAACTTAAATACTGTAAAAGCATAGCATTTTGAATACATTGGACTGAACAATATCATTATTGAAAGGTGGGTATCTTTGCGTTGGGCTGTGGGGATGGCAGAGTCATGGTCATGGGAACGAAGAAAGGAAAGCCAACAAAGTTGGCAGCCAAAAACGTTGCAATTGAAGATATTCAGTGGGATCCTAACTCACCAAATTATTTGCTTGCTTCGTGGAAAGATGGATCCATGTCTCTGTTTGATTATGAAAGCGAGAAGGAAATGATGTCGTTTGAGAGGCAAGGATCAGGTACTTTAAAACTCATTATGCTCCCTCACCTCCTGTTTTTTTTTTCTCTCTCTTCATGCTTATTCTCCTTCTTGATATTAATCATATGCAATTTAGGTATCACAGCAATCGCTTGGATAAAATCGATCCCAGGAGGCTTCGTTACTTGTAATGAGAAAGCTGCAGCTATCAAAATTTGGAATGTAGCAAATAAGTAATTGCTGCCCCAGTTTCACAAATACAAATGCTTTTTTTAATTTCACCTCGTAGAGTTCCAACAGGAGCGATGAAAGTAGGCTACGTTGGACTACTGAACATGATGAACCTGAATCAGACAAGTATTCGCAAAGAATATCTGTTTTGCACGTTCAAGAATGGATCTGCCGGCGTGTTAAATTTCAAGAAAAGGAAACTCGAATTTCTCTCTGAGCCTAATCACGCTGAAACAATCTTTGAAACTGCTTTTAAACCAACAGACAAAAACATCCTTGCATCAGCGTCTTTCGATGGAAAAATTAAAATTTGGAATGTTGATGGAATGCAATGCATAAGTACTTTCGGCAAACAAGCCAGCATTGACCTTCAAATACATTCGGCGGATATGGCGCAATTTAAGAAATTTGCTATCTATTCGATTTCTTGGCATCCTAAAGAGAATAAAATTGCGAGTGGTGACGCAGATGGAGACTTGACTGTTTGGGATTGCGATAAAGGGAGGCTCCTCGATAAAGTTACGCCCGGAAGTCATAATCCTATCTTCAAAGTAGATTGGAATCCAAATGATCCTTCTCAAATAGCCAGCGGTTCTTCAGACGCTGCTTGGTAAACTAGCATGATGCTGTAATTCTTTAGCTTTTTACATAATAGTGTTATCTATAATTGGGATGGAAAGAAGCTTTCAATTGCTCGCAAGATCAAGCATACCTCCGTTGTATATGGCGTCGCGTTCAATCCCCATAAAGCGTAACATCGAATTTTCTAGCGTTTTTTAATCTCTCTCTCTCGTTTGATAGCACGCAAATCATTACTGGATGCAACGATGGAAATATACGACTTTTCGA
>ENA-UOUE01001989-UOUE01001989.1-compost-metagenome-genome-assembly--contig:-NODE-1989-length-10822-cov-52.477711_pt1 | contig 10822 bp, 14 predicted proteins | sample MGYA00238146_ERZ747223 | MGnify/ENA primary metagenome ERZ747223 (study PRJEB28781, sample SAMN06268865) | compost metagenome | isolation source: single cell | place: USA: California, Emeryville, Joint... | reverse complement strand
GTTTTTTTGATTAATTTTGTCATAATCTCATTTCAAAGAAAATTTGATAGTCGTTTTCAGGTTAGCAATTAATTCAATAGATTTCACTACATGTCGAATTATCCCAAAATGCTAATATTTTCTTGGCCAGATAGCATGTTCTTCGGCTGCTTTCGTCTTTCTCTCCTCTGCGATCCCGCAAATTCGGAGTGTCATTTAGACTTCACTTTTTTTTTAAAAAAAAGATCTTACCTATAGAACCAAAAACTACGGAAAAAGACACAAAATTCGATTAATTAATTTTTTATTTATCTCATTCTACAATGGCAGAACACACCGCAGTCACGCTCAACGTTGCTATTAACGACAGCAATGAGATTAACTACTATCTCATTAAGTCACTCACTAACCTATTTCTACGGAATAAACTCAAAGTATTCATCAGCACCTCCAAACATCTAAAAAGTTTTGAATTTTGCAGTCCGAAGACAACAAAATAATACCATTTGAAAAAATCATCCAAGCTCAGCAGGAAGACGACGGCTCCTCTGACAAAACTCAACCTGTTGTAAGCAATGATCGAATTTTCTCAAGTATTGAGAGTTTAGGCTGTCGATGAGCTGGAAATCACTTTATTCACCAAGTCGATCGATGTAGTAATCATGCTGGATATGAGTCTATCGATGATTAAAATGGACGCTGGAGCTAGAGGGATTAAGCTTCAGCTTATTCAAACATGCCTTCAGCAATTATTGGAAGTACTATCACTCAAATTGATGGGTTGATTTTTTTGGCCTATGTCTAGCAAGCGGATTTTTCAATGAAATTCGACGAGCAGCAAGATAATAGCATCACTGTTCAGCCTGTAGTTACTGTGATGACATTCGGTATCCCAGGGCTCTCTCCTTTCGTAATTATACGTCCATGACGACTTATAATTCCGTTTTTTGGGAAATAGTTCATCTTGAGGGATTTTCTCCTGCAAAAAGAGAATGTATCTGAGCTTGTAGACAAAATCAAGGTCGAAATTCAAAGCAATTATCATAAGCTGTTGAAGAGGATAAATATCGCTCAAGACAAATCTCGAAATACGTTTATAGACGCGATAAAGTTTTTAACGAGCACGATGAATGTCATGATTCCAGAAAAACGAATGAAGAAGGTCATCGTCATGACAGACGGACTCTGTGTTGAGGACTTGTCATCATTCGAATTAGCTTTTTTGGAGAGCAACTATTATATGAGTTATGATTTTGTGCTCACAGGTATTCTATTGATTTAGATAGCACTGGAACTACTCTCATTAGAAACAACTACACTGCATCTGAAACAAGAATATGGTTTTGTTGCGGCTGATAATATCATCCGTCAAGCGGCTAAGAAATTCAATGGAAGAGTCGTATTTTTAGACGAGCTCGAAAGCAATGAAATTTATATAAATCGAAATGAATTCCAGAACAAAGCAGAAATGAACGACCCAGATTATATTACCCCTGCGTTCAGGTTGTTGTTTGGAGTCTCGTTCAGAGTCAGCTTTGCGAACATTTCAACGATTACTCTCAATAATTATTTACCAAACGCAACCGATAATCCAGCAAAGTGAGTTTTTTTCACTATGATCATTATGAGCTTATTCGCTTTCTAAATAGACTGGTTTCAAAGAAAGTAATACAATTAGATCGAAAATTTCACACACCAGTGCTTTTAGATATTAGAATACACTCCAACAAAAATTGAAAGGCCCGAGACTGTGCTGGACTACAATCTTATGCGTAATTGGAAGATCGTTATTGACAAAAATCCAGAGAATAACGACGAATTGAATTGTAAATAATTGCAAGTGTTCGAAGGCAATCTAATCTATACAGTTTACTTTCAAATACCATTTCGAGCAAATGGAAGTCTCTACCAGCATATTCGTTGTGAAAATATCGATAATTTCGGCACGTTTCTCAAGCAGATCAAGAGCGCTGCTTTTTATATCATGTGCCCTCAGGTTTTCCTGGCTCAGCAGCAGATAAGTGTGAGATTAAGCATGGCTCTGGTGTCGCGATCGCGACCAACGATTGAACCAGAAGAAACTCCAAACAATCGAATGCAAAAATTAGCCAAGAAAATCCGGCTTGAGGACGAGATACTTGGACTTATGAGTATTCTTCTTGCGCGTTTAAAGCTTTTCTCTCATTTGAAACTATAGCTAATTTGTTTGCCTCACAATCCGATGGAAGGAAGGTCGATTACACTCCCAATACAAACCACAAGGAAATATTATCCGAATTGAATAAATGGGAAGGAATCAACAAGTAACGCTTATCATAGTGAAGCACCGGATTTTTACCTGTATGTTGATGAAGGGTTCTAAAGACTGAGTGCATCACAGTCTATTTCGAGCAAAAATTTGAAGGAAATCAGCGACGGCAGAAGGACAATATATTGCTGATTGAAAATTTTTTTATGGACTACTCAAATATACAAATTTCCCGCTCCCTTTTCTTTAAATCCCTCGAGGAACATGAGTTGCACATTACAAAAGAAAGAAATGTGAGTACCTATTGTCTCATCAAACTGAAATGGAGGACAAAGCTTTTGCTTTGCGTTAATTTGGGATTCTATCAGAAATACGGAGCGGTTGAAGAGTAAAATCGTTTGAGGAAGTCCTTTAAAATAATTTTCATAAGCGAACTCGTCGAGAGAACGAAACATGAGATTATGACACTTCTCAAATCGATCAATAACTTATACTTCGCGTCGCCTTATCTTCGGTTGATGCTGGACACAAAAAGTAAGAGCTGAACACAAGGACTATTATATTTCTCATTATTTTTGTGTAGATTTTGAATCTGTTAGTATCAATCCTCAGGTTTGCACTCAGCAGGCTAGTTGGTCCTGGAACTCGCTCATGATAATAAATCCAATGTCATTTTTCTTGAATATTATCCAAAAGAGGTAAGAATATGCGCTCTTATACTTCTAACTGCTGTTGTTGTAGAAAAGAAGAAGGTTATCATTGCATCGACAGCAGCAAAGAGAAATTCGGGCTCGTCTTCACAAAGCAGTTCGGTTTTCGAAGAGAACAATTCAGTCAGAGCACCTCTTCAGTGGAAATCATTTATGTTATGTACCTGGAAGAAAAGAATAATGCCTTTGTAACTGAAATCTACACAATCAGTTTTAACGACAGCATCGAGTTCGAGTTTGGAGTAATCTGTTCGTTTGAATTCCTGATTTAAAAATAATATTCAGGGCCAAACTTTCGCCAATTCGAGCTGGGAGAAGTATTTTGAACTCATCTGCAAAGATTTAAAGCAGCAAGATGAGCACATGTTTAACGCGCTCCACGGCTCCCATGTTTTGCAATCAAGCACGATCAAGGGTCTAATCGATAAGCGCTCGGTTGACAAGTTAGATCCGAACTTAATTTTCCTCAACAATTCGATCTATGGATTTTATTATAAGCATGCTCTATCAGAAACCATCACTGAACAGCAATTTTTTTTTGATATCTTGAAGAAGATATATTCAGAATACCAAGACAAATGGAAGACGATAAATCGCAAAGAGAGCGAAAGCAGACTGTATTCAATCTTTGCTTCATTATGCCAGCGGTTTAGTACGAAAACAATGATGCCCATTGAATTTTACGCAGCCGCTTTTCCTGAGGCAGAGACAATCGATGAAACAAGGGCCATGCAATACAAAGTATTTATCTGTTGTTTTCGCTCAATCCTAATGCCGTCCTATTCACGATCATAGAAATCACTGGAGGCCATGTTTGAAGACTATAAATCAGTCATCAGATCGCACACTGATTATGAATTTTCAGCTAATTCAGAGGCGTTTTATTTCGCGAAATATGTTTGCATTAACAGACTAATGATAATCGAACTTCCTGTTCTTAACACAGAGTCCGTGCTTGTGAATAAGCTTTCAATCAAGCCTCTTGAAATAAAAGGCTATTTCATCGATATTTTGGAAATTGAGTATCCAAGGGGACTCGAAATTTTCCGTAAAAATCAGGATTTGGCGGTCCTATTCCAGGATAACACCGTAACCCAAATCCAAGACAATTTTTTCGCGACTCTGAAACAGGCGCTTCAAACCGTGTACTGTCGAAACGTATACAAGGCCTGTTCTGAAGACCTGAACCCTTCCGACGAAGACTTGGAGAAGGTTTTGAATCTCTGCAGTTTTGTTACTTCTGAGGAAATTGATATAACTCAGCTAATTAAAACGTTGTCTCAAGAGAATCCTAGCTTCGAAAGTTTCCATCATTTTTCAAAGGAAACTAACCCTGAAGATGCTGAGATTGGAGAGGAGAATCCAGCAAAAAACAACGATTCTGAGGGTCCTTCAGAAAATGGAGATAAGGAAGAAGAGTTGGATTGCGAGATGATAGCAGGCACCTTTGATGGACTCATTAAGTGGTATTTTAAGAGAGTGGGGAACAAGAATCTTTACGTGGAGCAGAATGAAAGTCTTGATGTTTTAATCAGGGAGTTTAAAGAGAAAAATCAACCGTTTGTAGAGGAATTGGCCCCTTTGCATTGTAAATCGGTAAAAATAAGCTGAAATATATTTTCTTAACCTTATCTTGCCGTGATGATAGAGTATCAGTTGGAACAATCCGAGATTCCTTCAGATTTATGTAGAAATATCAATTGTTGAGCAAGGTAGCTAATTCGATTTTTCTGCGTCTCTCAAAACTTTACAAGATAATAAGCGTACAGAGAGACTCGAGTATAAACATTTTTCCTCCGCGCTGAGGGAAACAATTCAACAAACAACATCAAAAAAGGAGTTTACTGTACGCTTGTGCCTTGAATTGAAAAAACTTAACCCAGACGACGAGCCGAATACAAAAAACTCTCGTGCATTGAAAACCCCAACGCACAATCCTGAAGAAGCGCTCGCTCGCAAACGCGCACCATCCAATGTCCCGATGCAACACTCGAGGTTCATGGAGCTCCGAATGTCCCTTGAGGTCGCTTTCTGCCAGCTGGTTGATTTAATTACTTTTTTACTCAGCCTAATCCTCCTTCATCCATAGCACTTAGAAGCCTTAAGATTTGTAAGGCCTATTACAACAGAATGCATAAGATGGGTGGATAGCTTACTTACGCAGCTCCCCAGAAAGCAAATCGCGATGAAAGAGAACTCGTTGAAATTTGCTGATGAGAGAGGTTTAAAGCGGTTCCAGGAGGAGCTCGTCACGAATGACTCTATCATCAGCCTCAGGTATAGGCAGACGTTCATTTTCAAGCTAATGATTTCAAATGCAGAGAAAAAGGTGGTTTCTATTATCTGGTTTCAACGCATAGAGATTGTTACACAGACAGCGACGATGAGAACGACTCGCCTTCTTCTCCGACTAACCTAATGGCTTCACAGACCCTCCAGACCCATGATGACTACATCAGGATCCCCTACTGGGCGCTATTCACCTTCGAACAGAATAAATTGCACTGCAGAGCACAGATCTCCTTCTTCCAGCTTACCAACAAAGGCTGCAATAACAGAAAAATCCTCGACGAATTGAGCGAAAGAATCGACAAAATTCTCGCGAAAGTGAACTGCACCCTCCTCGTAGATCAGCTCAGAACTACGCTGGAATGCTCACCTCAGCTACAGATAGGAGATATGGCTGTCCCTGCAAGTCAAAGCGCGCTTGAAAAACCTGTCCCGGTTCCTTTGGGCAGAAGCTCCATGTCTCGAGGCAGCGCCAAAAAAGCCACGAAAAAGTTCGAAAATTTTTCGCGAAAAGCGTTATCTCGTACTCCATCATCAGCTTTTCCAATCACGAAGGAAGAGGATGGAGAAGAGGAGAAATCAGCTTCAACTGTAACCCAAAAAGAGAAGCTAGCAGTATATAAAGTCCCTATGATTCACCAAGAATACTTCCCTATGCCAGAACGATTCAAAACCGAGCGCCATCGCAAAAACGAAGGATATACTCTATTGAAAGATTGCCCCTTCCTAAGGAACTTCAAGATTTCAAACCTCGAGAACTCTTATCTTGCGTTCTACGAGAAACAAATCTATATCCTGGTGTTTGAGGAAACTGAAAACCCTTTCTTGACAAAAACCGATCGCTCGAACTCGATCCTCGACCCTATGGAGTCATTTCAAAATCCTTCTGTCAGCCGAAAATCTTCAATGAAGAGCCAAACGAATTTCCTCGATTCCAAGCGGTCATTTAAGGTGCAACCAAATAGCAAAGATTTCGATTCTGAGGCGTCTTTCCCTGAAACGAAAACCGTGCTGCTGCTAAAGATACATAGTCTTGAAGAAGCTAATGATAAAGCTATCGAGCATATCATCAATCAAGTGTCTGAGCAGCTCACTTTCGAGTCGATTAAGATATTAGCTCCGACCTTCCTGAAATACAGTCAGCTGAAGTTGTCGAAAAACGATTATGATTTCTTCACGGTTGGAGTTCCTGTCAAGGTGAGTTTTTATGTGCTTTGAGTCATGCTTAATGAAAAAATAAAGGTACTGAGGTATCATCTTCCAAAGTTTGTCGGAGATTACGAAGTGTTTATTTACTACCTTTATCAACGGTTTAAGAAGATATTGTATCCTTGCTCGCTATCGTTTGGTTCGACAGCACCCACGAAATGTAAACAGTGTGCTATTAATGGATGAAACTAACTCTGTATATGTAGCTCAATTGGTTGAAAACGGGTACTGCTATGAAGAGACCGATTTTTCGGATTTGGTCTCGAAGAAAAACGAGCAGTTCATCGATCACCCGAAATACGGAAGAATGGAATGCTTTGAATCTCAGCTAGAAAAGCCGCTGTATTTTTTCAACCACCAAAAGAAGGTCAACGAAATCTATCTCACTGAACCATTCGGAAAATGCCTCTTTTTAATGCAGACTTTCTTGACGTAAAAACATATCTCTTCTCATGAGTGACATCGTTTTGTTGATTGCTTAGGTATTTCTGTGACTCTCACAGCTCGCATCATATCATAAATACATTGGAGTCAGTATTTCCGGTTGATAAACTCCCAAAATCAGGCATTGCGACAATGTTTTCTTATCTCTCCTCAGCAAAGAATATCGATCAAGAAAACGATGCCGAAGTCAGGAAGATGCTCAGCAGTCCACAGCTAGACACAAATATGATTGACAAGCCAATTATCTTCGACAAAACTGGCCGAACTCAGCAGACGGAGCTAACGACGAGCGCAAACTCGCCTTCGAACGGAGAGATCAAGTTCATGACGCCGGAGACTCCCAATCAAAGGCTTCTAGAATTCCATCTTCGGATCAGAGGAAACTGCTTTGAAGACAAACTCTTTGCCTTCTTCACTGAAATGATGAGCCAGGTAAACGCTTGTAAGAACCATTAGAGTCTAACCTCTCTGTTTCGCGGATATATTAGACCTGCAATGACTATCTCATGGAGCATCTTCTTGTTTACAGCCGTAAAGATTATACCAAACTGGCCTATCAAGAGAAACTGAAGCACTTTGTGACCCTATTGCAAGGAATCGATAAAACTACGCATCAAAGATACGAATCCAATTCAATTCATCGTTCGAGTTATGCACATGTGATACATAAAAACATGATCTTTCAAGGGTTCCGAAGGATCGACGAAATCGTAGATCAACACTTTCAAGAAATTTTCCCAAAAGAGAGGATCCAAGATTATAAGGTCTACGCGATCAGAATCGCGAGAACATCGACGAAAAGCTCGATAGTTCTCAACACCGATTGGGAAGTCACGAATTTCACAAATAATTTAGAAGAACTGGAAATCGAATATAACAAGCAACTGAATCTCCTGAAAGATGACCCTTCTAAACATATTGAAATCATTGGCCTCTTCTCAGAAGCGAGTGTCTGCCAACTCAATGGCAAACAGCCAGAGTAAAGCGAAAGCAAATATTTCTAATGCTTACTTTTTATTAGTCCGGAACTTGCTCCGTTCTTCGAAAAACTGAAAATTTTGGAAAGCGGCTTCCGCAACATTAATTCAGAGAATCTCAGGTTTAAGATCCCGAGACACGTATTTTTCCAGTATTCTCTGACGCCGACTCAGTCAAAAATAATCTGCTACAATCTGGTTGAAGATCTCGCTTTCAAAACTATCAAAACTTTGAAAGCGTTCTACACTTGGTCAACGCAAAGGTACTAGCAGTGTTTTCACATAAGAAATTTAATCTAACATTGCTTTTTTAGAGAAACACTGTATAAAATGATCTTTGAAGACGAAAACTTCACATGGATTGATCGAAGCAAACCAAGCAATCCGAGACCGCTGGAGAATAATTTTATCAACGAGCTCAATCGTTGTAAAGATCATAAAAGGATGCGGAATGAAGATTTATTGTTGAGCAAAAATAAGGCACTCCTTGCCTATCAAGCAGAGAAACTGCTGCCTGAGAAAAATTTAACAGATGGTGGTTCGAATCTCAATTTCACGCAGTCTGTGACGGAAATCTTGACAAACTTCGGTGGACTGAAATACTTTGATAAACTGATGCCGTTCGATACGATCGTCGCGAAGCTAAAGCAATTTCAGCTCAATCACATCAGAAAATATATCTTAGAGTTTATCAGAGAGAAAGAAGCCGAAAAGGTGTCAGAAGGAGAGGATGAGATTGCTTTCAGAGGAAAATACTTTTTGCAATGGGCTGAGGCATTGTATGCAAGAGAGTCGCTGCTCCCGAAAATGAAAGCCCTGATGAAAAAAGTTTTGACCGTGACGCCTGAAGAGACGAAAAAGCTCTTAAACGCAGTGTTAAAAAGCTCTGAAACATTAATAGCGGAGAGAGCGTCTTTCTTCACATTACCATATCTAGAGCAGATGATATTCCAGCAGTCAAGGCTGGCACATGAAAGGGATGTCCAGGGAGATGGACCGATTATGGACAAGCTGAGAGACGAAGAGGAACATGTAATCAATTCAACTTTTATTCTCTAACTCTCTCTCTCACTCTTAAAATAGGAGGTGAAGTACGTAAAGTACCGTAAGGCAGAGGTCAGGAAATTCACTGAAAAGTTACTTGAAAATCCGGTTTTTAAAGAATATGGCTTTATCCTTTCTGATGAAGAAGAAGAGATGAACCTTTCTACAAACAGTAATTAAAGTGGTACATTGAACGAATGACTAATTTCTACAGATTCGATTGATTTAACTAAATGGTCTTCAACGAGTTTAAATCTCGCTTCTTCAAGAAAATTTTCGACAGTTTCTGATAATGAGAAAGAAACGTACATCAAATTTTGCTGCGTTCTGTTAAAATTGACTTCTAATAATACAGCTATGAACTTGACTCAGAGGTCGCCCGCAAGACCGATCGCTCCGTCATATACATTCTAGTCGTGGTTTTCAAGTTCTTCCCGAGACCTCGAGAAACAGAGATTACTGTGTCTGTGGAATGGAATACAACCGCCAGTGATAAAAGAACGAAACAGAGCGTCGTTGAAAAAGAGAAGGCTGCGATTTCAAGCGCGTTTAGTCTAAACACATTTATCTATGACTATCAGCTGACTGCTCTACTCCCCTTACTCTCTCCCACACCAAACGAGCAGATTTTCATAGACGTGCCTCAGACTCTTTTCAACATTAACGCTTCATTCCCTGAACCTCCCGAAGGGTCTACCATGGCAATGAGGCATTTCCAATTCGTGTTGGACCTTGGACTGCTGTATTTTAATATCACAGGCGAAAGCATCCTCGAGCATATCTACGAATATTCGGAATTTTATGGAGTTTCTTCATACAAGAACAGGCATTTCCTGGACATGTTCTTCGCGTATCAAGCAACGAAAAAATTGTTTGTTACTGAAGGGAAAAACACTAAGGTTGTCTTTTTGTACTCAAAGGACGGGTTCGGCCAGAGGTTAAACCAAACTGCAAAAGAAACGCAAAGTTCTGAGATGGTAATTGATTAATATCTAATAAAAACATATCCTAATGGAACGTAGATGAACGCTGGTATGACCAATCAAATGCATTTCCTATGTTTTATCATTGGAGAAAAGACTTTCCTTACTGAGGAGAAGTTGCTATTCTTTCAAAACACATTAAAGGTGATTCCTTATCTCTGAACTATTTGTGGTCTTATCTATGTCCTTTGTTAGGAAACTATTAAAGAAGTTGTTAATAAAGCAAACGAGCATATATTCGCCGAGGGAGCGTTTAGAAGAATTGATATGCTTGAAGAGAGAGACATCAGGAAGAGCGATCTTCATATCCTTATTTCCCATTCAACATATTATTCCCTGAAAGTGACTTAAAATCCTTGCTTCAAACTCGAATCTGAAATAATATAGGAAATAGACGCAGAGTTTATGAAGGCCGTTACTTCGCTTCCAATTTTTGGAGCTGAATTCCAAGATTATTTGAAGTCATGCTATCGAGGAGTCGGCGCGAAGGTGAAAGTGATAAGGGATCCGCTCGCCGACGAAAGAGAGCTGATCACCTCGGTGCTGGTTTATAATGGCAGCCAGCGACCTTTCCTTTTGCTTGAGGTAAAACAATATGATTATTACTCCAGAGTTTATCAAAATTATTCTTAGATTAACCGCTCGGATGAGATTCAAAATGTCTATCTCGTGAAGGTGTTTTCGGTGATGAAGAATTTATCAGGAAAAGAGGAAACTGAGATAATTAAACAGTTCAAGAGAGATATTATTTTCCAGTGGCTTTGTTTACAAAATAATTTTTTGCATCTTCGGGGCTAATTCATTGTAGATGATGTAAAGTATAGCTTTTCGTCATTCATGTAATATTCAATGCCCATACTCACTCCAGGCGAAACATCCCTAACTTCAGTTTCTTTTGAGAGCCTCCTAAACAAATCTTAGAGGAACGAAAGAAAAAAA
>ENA-UOUE01001988-UOUE01001988.1-compost-metagenome-genome-assembly--contig:-NODE-1988-length-10823-cov-14.713009_pt1 | contig 10823 bp, 3 predicted proteins | sample MGYA00238146_ERZ747223 | MGnify/ENA primary metagenome ERZ747223 (study PRJEB28781, sample SAMN06268865) | compost metagenome | isolation source: single cell | place: USA: California, Emeryville, Joint... | reverse complement strand
CCTTTTCTGTTAGAAGGTGTGCTGCCCCCTTTCCTTTGGGAGGGCGTCCTATCTCCTTTCTTCTGAGAAGAAGCAGCGTCTACTGCCGATGTAAATCCAGGAATTTTTAGCGGTTCCACCTTATCAACAGCTTCTTCTTTAGCTTCCTCTGCTGCTTGTTGCTCTTCAAGTTGTTGTTGTAACTGCTCAATCATATTATTTTCCACGCAAAATTGATACGCTTCGTGTAATTCATTCAAGGCCAATTCGGCAAATTCTTCAGGTAGCATCTTGGAATCGAACGGCAAGAAATTGAAATTATCAAACTTTCGATGCGGAATCATATCGTCCAGTTTCTTCATTCCTTTCCAAGGGTCATTAGGGTACTGCTTGAAATCTCCGTCACCCACACCAATCATTATAATCGCAATAGGATAGTGCGAAGCCTCGACAATTGCGCTTACAGTCTCTTGCAGGTCGCTCACAGCACCGTCCCCAATAATAATAAGCACATGGAAGTCAGCCTTCGCTTTCGTGATCTCTATCGCTTTATCAATCAGCGGCTTGAATGAAGTCGGACCCGACAAGCCTACTCTCACGATTTTTTTTCTATATTCCGCAAGCACGTGCTCTATGCCTTGACACTCATCGCTTGTGCCCGCCTTATTCGTATAGAGCGGTCTAACGCTACGATCACGGGTCTTATCATCACCGAATAAATACACTGGGAATCTTCCTCCTGGAGTAAACTCATTAACGACACCACCGAGAATCGAGATAACTTCCTCGTAGAAGTTCAAGCGACGGTTAGAGATATCATGAAGATGTCTTCCTCCAAATGAGCGTCTTCCGGTAAAGATATTCGAAGCAGTACAATCGATACCGAGGATCAGCCCGCATTCTCTCAGGCCTTTGTCCTTCAGCGTTTGAATGAAGTTCTTCACTCTTTCTTTCAGCGCCTTGATACGCGCGTCTTCTACTTTAGTGACCTGCTCTTGAACTACACTTACATGCTTCTGCACTCTTCGAGGCTTTTTAGCTTTGGTCTCCTGTTTGGATTCTCCGTTAGCTGGTTCCTGCGCCTGTTCTACCTGGCTCTGGTGGCTTTGGGTTTGAGTTAATACGAGATTAGAATCTTCTTTGTTGAGGGTTAAGGGGTCTGTGGTGTCATTTGCGGGGGTAATGTCATTTGCTTGGGTGGATTCCTCTGGGTAGACCTCTTCCTCTTCGAATTCTCCCTCGATGACTCGAGCAGGGAACATAAAAGTCTTCAACTCCTCCAATTGCCCGCGGAGCCCGTCAAGTTCTTCCTGCATCGCCAAGACTTTTGCGAAATCTTGTGATTTCTCGGCTACTTCAACCAATTTTTTCAGTTTGTTGATTTCGCGTTCTAAATGCAGGATACTTTCACATTTCTCGTCCATCTCGGCCCGGAAACTATCGAATTTCGTTTGTAAAGCCTGCTCCTTGGCGAGTTCCGCATTAAGAATGTCTTCTTGAGCTTTAATTTTTGCTTTTAGTTCCATATGGCAGAGCTCACATGTTATTTTATGATGTGGCTCGCAGTGAAACTCATTATCTTGAGGAAGATTAACTACTACTTCCGTAGATATCGTTGTTACTTGGAGAGTATTCGTCGTATTATTGATGATTATATTCGTGGTTTGTGCACTAGCGAGGGTTTTTTCTGCCGTCTCCTCAACCTGCTCGACTCCAGATCTCTTTTCCACCTCTTCATGTTGTTTAACGTGCGAGGTAACCTCGGTTGTGACCTCTACAGCCTGTTGGTCAGTCTTACTCAACTGCTCCAGATTGGTAATAGAAGTTATTAAGAACTCCTTTTCTTCTTTAATATCTTGAGTTTCTTGTTCGGTAATCACTTTGGGTGCTTCCTGTTTCTCTTTAATGGTTTCGAGCTCTTTGATTTTCTCTTCCACAGCCTGAGATTCTGGAATTTGAGCCAAGGAAGGTTCTTCTTTTCTGTCTGTATCTTTCGTTTCGATGGGTTTAGGCTCTTCTTTTTTTATCTCGATACTTCTTGGTTGGTATGAACTTCTGTAGGTGGGAATTCGATCGGAATATTGGTTCACGAACGAGTCACCTCCTTGGTGACGTGCTGTATAGGTCACATTAGTCGAGGATGCGAGAGGAATCGAACTCGGTTTTGAGAAATCGCCTTCAGTATTTCTTTGATATTTGCTATAATCTCCCAAGATGTAAGACTTTTGCTGAGTCACTTGATAGCTATTGGTGCTTGCCAAGTCCTTGTTTGGCTTAATTTCTGAAGCAATAACTGTTTTATGGTTTAAGTAACTTGCATTCACATTGGTTTCTTTCTTGTAGGAGGATAGATTCGAGAGGTACGTCGACGTCTTTGGTGTCGTCACAGACGCTTGGTTTGTAGCTACATCCTTCGCTTTCATGTCGACACTTGCTGGTTTATAAGTTGTGCCAACTACCGTCTGATTCAGCTTAGAATCAGCGTCTGCCGTTGGATTTTGCGATGGATAGTTAGACCTGACCATCGGAGTGCTATATCGAGTCTGAGAGTACCTGTTCGTCTGAGCGTTCGTGGTCTGAATGGTTGAAGCCTGTCGGCTCGCAGGCTGATAATAGCGAGTGTCATTATTTTGCTGCTTGAGAGTTTGAGTTGGTGTAATTTTTGTCACTTTAATCCCTTCGTGATGTGGTTCATCTGTGGCAGCTGTGTCTCCTCTATGTGGTGTTAACAGAATTCGCTCGTCAAATGTTCTGAAATGACTCGGACCTTGCTCTACTGATTTCCCTTTCACGATAAGCACGTGATCGATGTCTACCGAGCAGAATGGGCATTTAAATCCAAATTTAGTCTCTTGGGATAATTTCACATCGATATTATCCCCTATTTTCCAGTCTAAGACTTGCTCTGAGTCAATAAGCTTCGCTACCTCTTCAACTCGACGCTTATAGACTTCTTGGAGTGTCTGCTCCTTTCTTTCTATCAGAAGCAGATCGTTTAATTGATCCTTGAGCAGATTTTGCAACCGACCAATTTTGCTCTGAGAAACCACAGTGATCTTGCTCAGCTCGGTTTGAAGCCGTAAAATCTCACTCTCATAGCTTGCGATGGTACTGTGCGCCTTTTGTAGCGCGGCTGTGAGAGTCGCAACGTGCTCTCTAAGCGCTTGTTTCTCAGACTCGCAGCTTTTTAGTTTTTCCTGCGAGTTGCAATCTGAAGGCGCTCCTTCGCCTTGTGGTCTCAGAATGTTGGGTTGGATATTAAAACTCTCCTGAACCTGTCCGCTATTCCTTGGATGTTCGATCACTCTGTCTGTTAACGCATCAAAGCGAGGAGGGATAACCTCAACCCTAACCGTCCTATCCGGCATACTGGTGTTAAGTTCGACGCCTGGACTAAGTTGTCTGCGCTCAATTTGCGGACTCTGGTATCTGAGGCCATAACTAACACTTGAGCGATGATCTTGACCATCGTGGGAAAATCCGTAAGAATTAACCGTGTCTCTCCTTTGATCAGAGCTCATTGATTTATTACTCGGATGGGAATCAGTATTTTGAGCTCGATACCGCGGGATGTAGGAAGTGCTGGCGACTGTTTTCATGTTAATTTTTATTTATTTGACTAGCGTTAAACAACAGGCCTTGTTAAAAGCAATAAAAATCTCTTAAAATATTAAGATTTATTTTTGAGTCTCAACGCAAACAAGAAAAAAAAAAGTCTCTTAGATGGCCTATAACAAAAAATTACGAAAAGTGGCTCAGGTTAATGAGCATTTCTAACACAGAAACAATGAGGATATTTTCTAATTCCTTACGGCAATACTACGGAGAATTATTTCAGAAGTGGCCGTTCCCGGTGACCGAGGGGAACTTACAAAACTTTTTCAATCCTTTGTTCCTGAGAATTCGCAAAAGAAAGATTTATTAATCCGTGGGTGTAAGGATCAAACTTAAATTTATTAAATCGCTTCGCAAGAATATCTTTTTTCAAGGATTAATTCGTAGTTTGATAATTTATTGAGAGATTACTCTTTCGGTCAAAGAGGACTTATTAATGAGCTTCTCAATGAATGAAGGTAGCAAGAAATCAAGAATTCAATTTTATTTCCGTGTCTTGAGCCTCGAATCTCTTGAAGCTTGGAGCTGTGTGGATATTATAGATAATCTATCAAAAGTTGCTGTGCAATTCTTGTTTTAATCAGAGTAGCTTGCTATAAATTTCGGTGAGAAGCAGATAGATCAGATATGGTCGCTATTCAACATGACTCTGCTCCTGTTTGCAAGCCTTTCATCATTGTTTATCGTCTACATCATAGCAGATTAAGGAAGCAAAACGCTCTTTCAAACATAAGAGAAATTCGTAATCTACAACCTAATGAATTCTACCAGCCTTTTTTCAACATTACTGTCTTATCAGATGCTAATATCCATTTTGATAACTCATTGTCAGTAATAAGTCCAAGAAAAATGAAGTTAATGCACCTGGAACCTTTGAACCTTTCAAATCCAATCAGATCTATGCATAGACGTAGCATCTCGAGCAATTTCAACACCTAATATACAAAATCTTTCAATTGATTACAGAAACATGAATTAATCAGATTGAAGGGAAACTGAAACGAGCATTGCTACTCTTATTACTGTTGTTTCTCGTGCAAAGGGAAGAATTAGAACATCTACGCTGCCGTTAGACCATCGTTTCGCACAATATCGTTCAACAGCGACTCATTTAATTCGGATCTTAAAATAACTCTCTTTACACTTAAGACAGCAAGAGCTGGCTTGAAATTATTTTTTTTCAAAGCCAGTTTCAATATTCCCTCGAAGATCCGTCAACCCAAACGGATTTAGAGTCCAGCTCTCCTTCCAAAGGAGATCTCTCTGCCCTCTTTTCTGTGCAGGGCTACGTATTTTTCATAGCCGCGAGTAATTAGTTTCTTCATAGGATTAATTTTAGAATTTGAGACTCATATTTGTAAAATCACACTTAAGTTCAACTCTCAAGGCTTTTCTGTCCACTGATAGCCTATTCGACTCTCTCAAAAGGAGTTGCCGATCTTTCATTAAGAGGAAGAGTTGTTGAAAGAGTGCTTTGATTTAAAAGAAATTGAGCAAGCTTGATTAGATTAGGGCTGGCTCAGGTTTTGAACACTGCTTTGGAATTTTTAACAAAGATAAAGTTTTTAATTTAAGCAACAGATGAACTTCCTCTTTGTATGGGCATTCTTCTGCCTCATTTTCTCCTTAAGCATTCGGGTCTACGCGGCGAGCACTTGGACTTCTTTTACTAGTGGTTCCACTTGGCCAGGACATACTGCGTTCGAGTGCGTTGTGTGGACCTCAGGAATTCTCGATCAGAACGTTGTTTTGGAGAGAGATTATAATTTCGGTGGGGTCCCTTACAGGATCGATTATTCATACAGGATTTACTTCTACAACGACTGTCAGGTCGGAGAATACATCTCCTTTTATATGAATGAAGTCCTTATCAGGAGCGATGATGTCTCTGGGACCACGACACCTACTGCAAGCTGCACCGCTTCTCCCCCAATTTATAAACGAAGGTATAAAGACTTGTCTGGCAGCGTCACCACCTCTCCTCCGGTACTCAACGGTTCTACAATCCACTTCTCCTTCACGAATGGTCTTCTTCGCCAGTTGTCTTATGAGTCCTGGGCGCTCTATAACCTGAAAATCACCTATTATCTGTGCGATTCCACTTGCGATACCTGCGATGGAGAGGCCTATAACCAGTGTCTTACATGCCCCGTTTCACCTACAAGACGATACAAGTACACTGGTGGCGGAGGCATCCAATGCGTTACATCATGTCCGGCACAAGGACCTTGGACCGCCGTATCTGACACATGCGTTGCATGCGTCGATCCCAACTGTGAAGTTTGTTCCACTCCTGATGTCTGCACAAAATGCAAAACTGATCTCTGGTATCTAACACCAAGTTTCGATTGCGGCCCTTGCTTTTCCACTTGCCAAAGATGCTCCGGTCCGTCAAGCGCTGAATGCACTCTATGCAAAACCGGATACCACCAATTTCCTCAAACTGCTACAGGGTCTAAAACGAATTTCGAGTGTCTTTACCCATGTCCAGCGCGTTATGCTACTATTACTGTGAGTGGTCGAATTGCTTGCGTTGCTTGTACTGATCCGAATTGTATTACGTGCGCTCCTCAAGGCACCTGCTACACTTGTGATCCTGGCTGGGTCGCTGTTTCAGGTAGCTGTCTACCATGCTCTTCAACCTGCGCGACTTGTACAGGTACCGCATCTAGCCAATGCACTAGTTGCCCATCAAACCGTTACATTAGTGGATTTTCAGCGAGCGGGACATTCACATGCGTCACTAGCTGTTCTACAGGCTACAAGCCTTTAAACGGAGAATGCGTTCAATGTGCCGATGCCAATTGCATTTCCTGCTCTGCGGTTGACGTCTGTGCCACATGTGCGACCGGCTACTACCTAAATGCCGCTGCTACGTGCACTAAGTGTTATACGGGCTGCAGCACGTGCATTAGCAATACTCCCGACGCATGCACTAATTGCGCCACAGGCTACAAGAAAGTGATTCAAAATCCTCATGGATTAGAAACGAGTTTCATGTGTAACGCTACGTGTAGCGAAGGCTATGCAGTCTCTGGAACTGCATGCGTGGCTTGCACTGTCGCGAATTGCGTTCTTTGTCCATCTGCTGCAGGCACCTGCACTAAATGCGCGAGTGGGCTGGAGCTTCTGAGCAATAAATGCTATGCAGCAGTATACATGGAACCAATAGGCCTGGTTGGTAATAATACCTTAATGGTGGGATTCACAGAGGCCTTTTTCGAGATGATGACTGGAGACCCTACAACGATTCTCTCGGTTTCAGTGACAGGAAAGAACTCGGGCAGCGACTACTCCTACACTTTTATAAAGAGTGATGATAATATGACTCTGAACGTGACTTTTGCCTGGTACTCTCAAATCGATACTGGAACCCTAGCTACTATTTACTTAACGAGCCCTGAAACAGTAAACGAAACCCTCATGGAATACTACTACTATATGCATAGCAGTCAAGTCGAGTTCTCGCTGGCAGGACACTTCGATAGCGACCTCTCAACACCTAAGGGAGTCGCGAACGCAATGAACATCATGGGACCTATCGCTGCCGGACTCTACGTTGCGGCTGTTATACTGACTTCTGAGGGAAGTTTAGCGCTCGGTGGCGCCGCAGCGCTTGAGATCTCGCTGCTGAATCGCGCTTTTAACGTCGAATATCCCGAAAATATGCAAACGGTGTTCCTTGAAGCTAACAACCCTCCTATCCCTTTCTTCTTCCCTCTCACCCTCGAAAAATGTGGGTACGACCCTTTAGGGTTACTCCCGAACACCTTTCCAAATGCCACGAATTTGAAGGTTTACTTCCTTAGCAGCAACTTCCTCGACAACACATTCAGAGACCTTTTCACGATAACCATCCTCCTCATAGCGCTGGGAATCGTGGCCGGGATAATGCGACTTATGAAAGGCCAGAAGGGCTTCCTTATGACTGGATTGAGCAAATTGAAGGCCTTATTGGGTTGGAATATCATCATTTTCGTGGGAATGGGTATTTCGCTGAGATCTCTCTACTATATCTTCCTCAACCTCTATTTCCCGTCGCTATCAGACGGATTCGGAGTCACATCCTACGTTTTCGCGATCCTTGTCCTCATCACGTGGTTCCCGCCAATCGTGTACATGATCATTCATGTGAACAGAAGGAAAGTCAGCAGAATCGTCGATGGAAGAACGACAAAGAAGCAGAGAAAGAGAGGAAAGTTCGATATCCTCTACGAAGAGTTTTTGGAGAAACAGCATATAAGGAAGTTCTACATGCCCGTGTTCTTCATTAGGAATTTATGCTTAGCTTTCTCAGCAGGTATCCTGAGTGGTTTCCCGCTCTACCAAGCTATCTATAGCGTTATGATGAATGCTTCCTTCGCTGCCTATGTTATCATAGCGAGACCATGGACGAGCATTATCAATTTCGGTCTGCATTTTATCTTCGATGTTTGTCTTGTGATCAACTCAATTCTGGTGCTGGCGATCGCAATCCTCGACTACCAAGGGTATTGGTACCCGGAGTATCGGTATTCATTGGGCGCATGGTTCAATTCGATCAATCTCGTGATGATCATCGTGAATGTCGTTGCAGGTGCGTTCTTGAATCTCCGAGCGGTCTGGAAATGGTGCAACCAACCACGAACGAAGACGCCAGTTAAAAAGGCTGTGCCGATCAAAGAATCGACGCCAATGACTGTGAAAGAGCTGGATGAACCACAGGAGCCTGAAGAGCCGATAGAGGAGAAAGGATACCTGAGAAAACTAGAAAAGAAAGCGCAAACAATTGAACTCCCAGAGCAGCATGAAAGAGAGCTTAGCCCGAATGATATGACCCAACTGACGAATTCGATAATTGGACTGAACAACAACACTATGATTCTACAGGGAGATCAATCTATGGCTAATGACTTGAATTTGAATAGAGAGGCTTCGAGTGGAAGAGACGTTTCGGGTGGAAGAGAGAGCGCGTTTAAACTATTAGAGTCGTTTGTGGTCAAAAGAAAAGAAAATCTGACGACTTTCCTCAAGAAGAGATAAAAAGGCGCTCTCAACTTTTATATAAATGGCTTATAATATCCAACTTCTCACTCATTGAGAAGAAGATAGTATTATGAAAGGCGATTTTGTTCACTAAAATTCGCCTTTTCTAAAGAAATATCAATAATTTGTTTTTCAGTATATTGATTGCACTTAAAGTTGTTGGGAATTCTCTATATATCCAAACCATTCCGTATTATAAGCCATTGTCATAGCCAAAAGTAATAAGAACTTAATGAAAATCGAAAGAATTCCAGAGAATGTCCAACGGTATAATCTATAAGAATTTCCATTTCAAAAATCATGGAGCGTTTAACCCAGTTTTCCTATGAGGTATCAAGATCCAATGCATCTCCTTGTGTTGTCGATTGCAGCGAGAGAGAGCCGCAGTTGGTTATGAAGATGTGTTTTGCTGATGTGCTGATTTCGTCTAATATTCCTCGTGATTTCGATGAGACACGTTAGCTGAATAATTGCTATTTAGAGTTTAATCAAGCCACGTTGAGCGTGTATAACGTGTATAAATCTTGAGAATTATTATCTTCTAATAAATAATCCTTAAAGAAAAAGAAAAAACAAGATCTTAAAGTATAAAATGGCCAAAGGAGGAAACCCAGTCACTGAAACCGTCGACGATCTCAAGACCTTCGCTGACGACAGTGTTAAGTTCATCAGAAAATGCACGAAACCAGACAAAAAAGGTATACATTGACCTCATTACGTGAGTCTTATCAATATAAACAGAGTACATCAAGATCGCTTCCTCTTGCGCTATTGGTTTCTTGATCATGGGAGCCGTTGGATACACCATCAAGCTGTTGTTTATCCCAATCAACAACATTCTTTTGAGCTAGAGCCCTAGGCAGTAGACAAATTTAAAATAGATTAGGTTTTGCTATTGTTGTTGTGTATTTGTGGTCTTCCTATATGTTGTCCTGTCAGTTCGTACAGCTGAAGGAGTGTGTACTACACTGAATAGCAACCCTATTTGAAAGTAATGTGAAAAAAAGAGAAGTTGCTGCTTGTGTCGTTATGATGTACTAGCGTCTGAGGTGTTTGAGTGTAAAAGGGTTTCACCTCATCATTATACGATTGTTTTGCTGCGATGGAGATCATGCTTGCAATTTTTGAGGGATTTGAAGGTGCTAGTAAATATGGAAAGAGTTTGGACTGGCTCCAAAGTTGCTGTTAACGGTATTTATTTGTTATGGACAAAATTCTCAGAGATGATTGTGTGAAGCTTACTCTCTTGGTGATTTTTCAATGATAAGAGTTAGGTGAAGGGTTTTTTGGTTTCCATCAAATGATTTTTTTGAATTTGAAGAAATTATGAAGGATACTGTCTTGGACCCGAAAACTTCATCCAGCATATGCAACTTCTATACCCCAATTAATCCAAAAAAAAAATAAAAATATCAGAAGAAATTTTTCTTCGCATCTGCTGCTGCATTATTTCTTGAATTTGCGAACTAATACATCTGACAATTCAGATAAAATTTCTTAAGCAGTATTACACAATAAACAGCTTCAACTTTCAGAGCATGGATGGTATTCTTACTTTGCAGTCATTTCATGGATATTATGGCAAAGGTTTTAAGAGGAGTATTCAGCCTTTAGAAATCCAACGTTTTCTCATATGGCACTTCGAAATAGGAATGTCCTCACATCAAACAAACCTCAATTATCATGCATCCCGATAAGTTTTTAACTGAGGATATTTTGAAAAAACATTAGTTGTTCGATAAAGTTTTTATGAGCGGAGATTGAGTTATATCATCTGAAGAATTCAATCTGTTTTTTGAATTGTTAAACTCATTTCACTCGATAGGACGAGATATTATTTACTTTTCTAATTTGATTTTATAATAATAAAATTTCAATTTGAAAATGCATAGGAAAAACTGATTATGTCAGCGTCTCTTAAGAAATGATGCTTGGGACATTTCTTTTAAATAGAGAGATGCTGATTGTTGAGAGGTATGAGTGACAACGTGTATGTAGAAAGTAGATGAGTCAGATTCTATGCAATATAAGAATTTCAGTATTGGTAAGCGTGGATAATTCAAAATTTATTTATTATTTCGTATTTGGTATCACTGCTGCAAAATTTCAAATGATACAGGACGTAGGTAATAGTCGCAGAAGATTATTTGTGAGGTAATTGAGTATTATGAGTACAGTTGGAAATATATAGTCTTTACAGTTAA
>ENA-UOUE01001984-UOUE01001984.1-compost-metagenome-genome-assembly--contig:-NODE-1984-length-10831-cov-27.033476_pt1 | contig 10831 bp, 13 predicted proteins | sample MGYA00238146_ERZ747223 | MGnify/ENA primary metagenome ERZ747223 (study PRJEB28781, sample SAMN06268865) | compost metagenome | isolation source: single cell | place: USA: California, Emeryville, Joint... | reverse complement strand
CTTGATCATGAGTAAAATCAACAAATTCAATCAATAAACTTTTAAATTATATAACCCTTGTCCTTAGAGTAGGTTGAAAGAGAGACTCAGGACTCTCCAGAAAAAATTCTCCAGCAACTATTCTACTTCTAAACTCCTTTCTCCAGTCATTATAGTATCATGTTCATAAATTCTGAAATCTCTTTTTATCAGAAGTAGAATTTTTCTAGAACATAATATCAAAAACCCCTTAATTTTCCACAGGTTTGCAACCACTATTCAGATGCTCTGGAGACGCTAATAGCTAGTCGGGGCTTAATCGTTAGTTGCAAATTATATTAATACCGTAATTAACGAGAGTGTTCTCAGAATTCATTTTATTCTGATAATATACCCTCTTTGATTGATTAACTTATGAAAACACGCAATCAAAGACTAACCTTCTCAGAAAACAACGAATATTAAAAATTGCAGGGTTTGTGCTTCCTTTCTTTGATAATTGCCTTTTCATAGTGACTCGCTTTAGGAATCACTATCAAAATTCTTATGAATCCATATTCAGAATTGTGGTCAGTAGACAAATTATAACCAAGCTCAATTCTTCTGTTAATTAAAATTTTTTCCTATACGTATTTGATTTTAAAAAATAGAGTTAGCTATCTCACTACCACTCAGAAACACCGCATGGACAACCAAAAAGTATACTTAAGCCTCAGCCAAGGTACACATCAACTCTCCGTCCGAATAATTTCGAATGCTAATTGTCATTAGATGGTTGGAGTGATATGTCAGAAATCATTAACTACACTCAAGCCTTGAAGGTAAACTTCATTCCATATACTTATTTCCTAATATCCCCCAGCTCACTGATGAGGAAATATGGAATCCTCCCACTAACAACACGTTTTATCACCCAGCTGATATGTTTTTCGGAAATTTCCAACCTCAGACACTTCCATGTAAGTTGTTTTATGCGTTACACCATGCTCATTCTTGTGTGCAATCTGATCTGCAGATCCAAGCGCCAAAGGAACCCAAGTGCGCCCAGAATACCTAAATATCGGAAAACCACTGGAAATTGTGAAATCTAAAAGCGACTACGCTTATCCCAGAGATTCACGATTCTTTCCACAGCAGTTTGAGCAGAAGCCAACGCATTTTTCCCCTTATCTCCCTCCCACGACAAAAAAAGTAAAATCCTATTTTCTGGATTTTATAAAATCATCTCTCCTTGCGTCTAGTCAGGAACGAATACAGTCTTAAAGCTGCAGGCAATCTCAAAACAACCTGGGAACCTTGTTCGAGAGACTATCTTTGAGGTGAGGATATCACCAATGACTTGAAAATTTGAATGCTTCTTTTCAGACATTTTCAAAATATGGAAACCTTGTCGACGTTGTGATGCAATCCAATGATTGCGCTCTCATCATTTTCTCGAATCCAAGCAGTGCCAGTCAAGCTGAACTGATATTCAACCAACAGCAGTTCATCAACGAAAACAATGTGAACCTGTCTCTGACTTTTTGCAATGAAATTGAGAGCCAGTACGCATGGGAAAGATCAAAGCAGGATAAACTACTAATGACAGCCAAGCAAAACTACAAAGAGTCATCTCCAATGGTTTCATCAACCTTGAATACTAGCTTCTCACCTTCGGTAACTTTTGCTCACGATTTCTTTCTAAATACCAACCTAGCCGACTTTTGCGCTGAAATATACCTGCAAATATGAGATTCAAATTGAGAACGAGCGAGATTTTCAAGTCGCAAGGAGGATTATTGGATCGAAGGGCTACAACATGAAGAGAATAATTCAATTGTGCCAAAAGAATTCAAATAATTCTTATTCTCCTACTCAATTCGATTTATTAAAATTAAGACTACGTGGACGAGGCTCTGGCTTTAAGGAAGGTCCTGAAAAGAAAGGTAACTCCTTCAACTTGGAGCCTGGTGTTTCTAATACTTTTACATTACTTTAGAATCCGATGAGCCATTACATCTTTGTATCAGTTCCAAAGACCAAGAAACTTACCAGAAGGCTCGTGAACTCGTGGAGGAGCTCCTGCGGTCGGTTTATAAGGAGTATAGCACTTATTGCCTTTCCAGAGGGCGAGCGCTGTCCGAAAAATTAGAACCCAAATGCATCGAATCCATTCCTAACAAAGAAAATCCTTACATTCAACCAAAAGAAAACCTAGCAAAGCAAAATTCGAACCAACCTATGTATAGCCAATACGGCAACCAAGAGAATAGATGTAACAATAATTATTATTAGACAAAATTAATCACGTGGAATTGAAAATAGATGTTCCGGAGGTAAACCAGCAAGCGATAATCGAGCAGTTGATCAGTGCTTTTATCAAAGCACGGCAAGAGGACAATTTTCCTGAGGTTAGCCGGATTAGCAATCAATTGAAAGTGTATGGGATTTCGCTTTCTGACGATTTACAAGAGAAAGGAGGGATTGGGATGGCATCGTGGGACCAATTCAAAACGAAATATTAAATTCGGATCTTACAAAGCAAACCACAATTCACCAAAATTCGTAAATGTTCTAAAAATATTAAATAAATGAGATTATGGGCCACAAACAGTGAGGTCAAATCGAACAAATATAAATAAATAATTTGATTAATAACCTCCGTATTCAAGAAAGGGCTTAATTCGTATTTCTTAACATGCTTAGTGTATCCTTCATCCCATTCAGTAAGCTGTATATATCTCTATAAGAAAACAACATTTAATTTCAGTTAGGTCCACCACCTTATCTGAAATTAACATTCTCCCCCAAAAAAACTGAAAAATCTCTGAACCTACTTTACCAATAATATTATAGCCAAAGCGAAGATAATGTAAACAATTTGAAATTGTAGGAATTTTTTAATCGATTGATACTTCAAAAGTAACGAAGTAGCACACAATGATGATGTATATCACAACCTAGTGAATGCACAGAGCGATTTTTTTCAACCAAGAATTAACTACTCACAAATAGTAAAGAATCATTGCCTTTGTGTCATCTCCGGCGGCGACCAGTCTAGGGAGGCAATGAGAACTTACGAGATGAGTAAAAAATTACCGAGTTTGATCGTCAGTTTTTTTCAGGCACCTGACACCTCCTGCAGGTAGCACACCATAGCTAATTTAAAAGGATTAATATCTTGTACTATCACAAAGCTTTACCCATAAAGGCATTCTTGGGTATCATTGTCAAAAGCGAGTACGTTTCCATCCCCAGTGCCTGCAAGAGTTATATTGTAAATCGTCTCTAGAACAAAAACAGCATCGGTTGCGTCCATTTTTCCATATTTTTTGAAACCGCTGCCCATATCGATGAGCATACAGGTCTTATCAGCACTTCCAGTAACAACTATCACATCATTTAGCAACACTAGAAGGTAAATAAAAACAAACTCTGTTTAGCATCGTTGATTTTGATATCATTTATTGCGCCTCTGTGGAGCTGCTCGACATAGACTGGCTCATGCGTTCTCAAGTCATGAACACACAACATTCCATCCTTTTGAGTATCATTGATTAACCTGTGATGAACAAGATAAGGAAGATTTACATTAACACCGGCCGAAATGACGTAGTTGTGTTTTCCTAGATCAGAATAAAGCATAATTTTTGAAATTGCACCCTAATCGTCAAGTCGTTTGTAAGCTTAAATGGCATTAGATGGGTACCTTGTGACATTGAATTTTCTTGACTGGTTCACCCCGGTTGATATCCTTTGAAAAAGAGATGATAATCTGTGATAATGAGAGTCAATACCCAGAAAATGAGAAGCCCGTTCTTATCGCCACTGGCTACAAGCGAGTTATGCCAATCAAATTCCAGTACAGGCCCCTTATGCTCTCCAGCAAGTCTCATAGCATCAGTTTTTGAATCCAAATCCCTAGTTATCATCTAAGACGCTCTTTCAGCACATGTGCATTACCATATCATAAGTGACGTGTCGTAAGAAGCAGAGATTCCGACGTTTCTTTCATCTGTCATCACTTTCGCGATAGATGCACTATAGAAAAGCAGAAACTAAGTGAAACAGATAAAAATTGATCACAGTACTCGTGACTTTTAATGTGATCGCAACGAACACCAGTCGCATCCCAAAGGCATAGCATCGAATCCATTCCTCCTGACAGCAGCCGCCCGTCTTGAAGATGGTGACAGGTGGTTATCCATTCCTTATGTCCATATTTCTTTCCAAATAGCTCTCGTTTAAACTCGCCTTTTGCTCTAAATGATATATGTGATATAGATCGCCATGATAATAATGAAAAAAATTCCTTACAAGTCATAAACTCTTAGTCCGTGGTCCGCTGAGCCTGTAACGAGAGTTTCCTTGTAGATGCTCATGCAGTAGATCTGATGTGTGCAATTAAGATCATAATGAGACCAAAACAAAATCTATGTAGTACCGGACGATCATGGCCAGGCTCGAGAGCCAAATCACCAATTGGTCCACTGCGCCAGTTTTCCAATAGTGCACTTTTTCCTGTTTTCATAGAGATTGACTTCATCGGTAGGTATAATGTGTAAATATTTCAATTGACTGAACGATTCTTATATTCTGAAATCGAAAAAATAATTTTTATGTTCTCAACATCACATATCACTTCTAAGGACGTTGTGATAGGTGGGTTCATCCCCTCTAATTCTGATAACTTGGCTACTAATGACTAGGAAAGAAGGCTGCCATCAAATTATAGTTTGATAATAAAGTTGTCTGAAGTTTGTATCTGAGGATTATTGGCAGCCTTAAAAGAGTTTGTAGCAAAACATAGCCAGGAAATGTGATGAAAATCATAGCATGATAGCATTATCAATGTTGAAATAACACATTCCCAAATCATGTTAGATAATAGTCTCCATAATTTTATCTGTTTTCTTTTGCTTCCCATTGATAGTCTGAAATTCAAGCCAGATCGCTTCATTGTTGTTAAATTTTATTATTGAGTGAAATTTATTTCCTATGAGAAGTCAGACAGGAGCAGTGAAGAAGAGATCTGGTCGAGAAGGGTATCCTTTTAACTACGGCTATTCTCCCTTTGGAGACGAAGAACTTGTACATATCTCAGGGACGAAATACGCACAGAAATTCGACTCGTCTGAAAAGAGCGAATCGCCAGCAAGTCACCTTCAAATAAGTTACAACTTTGACACAAAAACCCCTCAACAGGATGGCTTCATCAGACCACAAAGCACAAAACATCAAAGTTTCTTTGAAAAACTAAATTCATCTATGAATACGACCAATCAGGCTTTTTTGAAACGCATGTTTGGACCTCTGGACGAGATTTCTAAACAAAGGATATCAACTATACGCAATTTTACACCAAATCAAAACAGACGTATTACCAGGATAGTACAGGATCGTGGCAATCCGTTTATTAACCTTTCTTTTGTTGTAAAATCACTGTTTTTTCTATAAAAATGGTCCCTAACTACTCTAAATCAACTCAGGAAAAGGGGAAAAAGGCGAAAACACCATCGACAAAGAGAGGGTTGAGCAGTACTATTCAAAGATTTTCAAAGCAAAATGGTGGAGAAGGATTTATTGATTTTGAAGTTGAAGACACAATAAACCAAGAGCAAATTCTAGCACATCTAAGTCCTTATAAGCGAAAACGGCCCCAGCGCTTTGAAAATATCGACACTTCACCTCAGCGACAAGAATTTTCTGATTTTTTAAGGGCGTACTACAATGAGGAAGAGCATGCATTACTTACAGAGAGTTTGCAAACGAGCCCTCAGAATAGAGATAAAATCATCACAGCGTCCTTGGACCCAATGCGCGGACCATACGAATTGCTACTGAAGAGACATAAATTATCTCTTGAAAAAGCAGTCGAATTCCTTGAGCTAGTCTTTCAGCACAGAGAGCCGAATTGGAGTCGTCATAAAGATATCATAATCGATCAGAGACCGATCCCTTTGGAAAAACTCGTCTGGGAAGAGAATATGGCAAGTAAACTATGAGAGGCTCGCTTAGATAATTACTCTTTTTTTAAACGGAACTTAGCATTAGAAGAATACTCTCTCCTGAGGATAATCGTCTTTAATCCAATCAATTTTAAAATCACCGATGGGTTCGAGATTCCAACGAAGGATATGAATTTAGATGCCCTGAAAGGAGCGATCAAACTGTCTTTTCCATCGAAGCAATCTTCCACATATAACCAATGCCGCGCAATATTTGTACATTCATTTCTATGACTTTATCATGATGCTGAATATTGTTTATCCCAAATCTAAGATGGTAGGAATCAAGGGACATGAGGCGAGAGGAGACCATACAGTTGAAAAACGACTGCTGCTTTCTCGTTTATGCTCTCAAATAGGACATCAATGTGAGTACGAAAATGGGTTTAAGACAGAGAAAGTAACCTCTCTACTCTCTTCAGAAGGCTGATGAATCATATCAAATAGGAATTAGCAGGATTTACCTTCGTTGCATTGTATCTAATAAAGGCTCATCTCGCTAAATCCGGAGCTCTGACTAGAAAAGAATTAATGGGACGCCTAGACCTTGCAAAGAAGATGATTGATGGTATTTATCAGCATTATTCACATGAAAGTCTTAGTAATCTCTAATTTTTCAAAGGGAATGTGCAAATTCCAACGAAGTTCAAAGAATGGCTCAAAGAAATTAAAAACTCAAAGATTATTTCAGAAACTCGAGGTGATTTGAGGTTTGCTGATCGAGGAGCATTTAGAGCAACAAAGATCGATATCAGAACCTGTTTCGAGCCTGAACAAGAAGAATTTTCAGGCGTCGCGGCAAGGCCCGCTACAGCGAAGTTATTTTTTCAAGGACGCAGTAGAGAGCTTGAGCAAAAGCTACTAAATCAAAGCTTAGATAAAAGCAATGGAACCGCACGAAATCGGATTACTGAACTTCGAGCGAGCAAAATCAGCGGAAAAGGTATTTCTGACCTGGTTTTTCTCTGCTTACCTTCTGATCTCTTCAACTAGGGTATTTGACGCTCCAAGCCTGCTTGGATTCCTCACCAAGAAAAAGAGATATGGCTGCCTCGCAAGAAACATTGGAAGGAACAATAATACAAAACAATTCGATACAGGAGTCTAGTATATTGATCCAGGACTCGCTGCTGCAAAGTATTGAAACGAGCAGGAGCAAAACGACAGATCAGACACCTGCGAGGCGAGGGTTAACACGTACGAAAGTATTTGAATTTCAGGCTGAGCCTCAGCAGTATGAGGTCACACGCCCTTTGCTAGAGTTGTATCGAAATGCGATTTTTAAAAGGGAAGTAGGAAATCGAAAGTCTGAGCGCGTTAGTGTTGACGGTTATCAGTCTCCCAATTCTGGGAATCTTAAAGAGGCATCGTTCACCCCTTTGACACCGAACTCCGGAGCTTTCAAAATCAGAGTAAAGCCCACAAGAGGAATAAAATTCTGAATTCAGAACGGCTTTTCGGCTCGGTTGTAAAGCGTTAACATCTATATTGTTCTTCAAGATAAATTTATGATTATATATCTTATCGTTTTTGATTGGCTTCAGTTTATGACCTATTTTAATTAAGGTGGCCCATTCGTTCTAATTCTTCTCACTGTATGCTTTCGATTTCAAATAATTGTGATCTTTTTTGTACTTCGACAAATTTATTGATAAATTTTGTTTACTAGCTAAATGAAATGTTCTGTTTTTAGATAGCTAACACAATAATATGTTCATTATTACCAAATAAAATCAGAAAACAAAAATACCACATCAGTGTTAAAATCATTTCATCAAAAATTCATCGCATTTTGTGAAAGGAGGTGTTCTCCTTTTCTCTTTAAGACTTCACAAAGCTCTCCAAATCCGCCTGTATTACAGTTGTCTGATCTTTCTCTGTAACATTGGCCTGCAGCATCACCGGTAACTGTTCCGAATTGGTTTCGTCCAAAATTCTATTACTCTTGTTTTCGGTGACAGTTTTATCTTGGTTCTTCCCCTCTTCAATTTTGGCTCTCATGTATTTAGCGAAGCAGAATTGGAAAGACGAACCCACGCAGCCGAACATCGACATCAGCATCACGCACAGCGTGATTTGCAGGAATGTATTTACCAAACCAGAGCACAGTGTTCCCTGAAAATTCTGAAGACTGTATCTGAAAAAGGCGCAATTAAGGTTCTTCAGCATACCCGTAACCGGATCTGAGACTAAAGTCAGCACTTTTCCTAAATCTTTCTGAAGGTCAGAGATTTGCTCTGTCAGACTGTATATATCTGACATGAATTGGTCATTAGCATCTTCTATTAAACCTATTGCGTTAGTATGCAATTCTCCTATTCCAATAGGACTAATGCCCTGAGTGAATTGATTTTGCAATGCTGTTCTGTAATCTTTCAACGACGCTTCGATAGTCGTGCTGGTACAGCTACTGTAGTCAGGGATTGAGTAACGATTATCTGAGCTGATCGTGGAGGGAACTTCAATGCAGGTCTTGCTTCCAAGATTATAACCATCATTATTGCCTGCCGATGCGTCCCAAACAGATGAATACGTGCAGTTTATTTTATTCATTACCCACTGATCCATGCTGACAGTACATCCAGTTTGAGTGCTTCCTGAGAGACTGTGATCTGCCAGCAAGTTGAAATTTTTCAAATTGTAGGCTGTTCCGTCAGAATTTGTTGGTTCAGCGACAAACAGATACTTCCCGCTTATCGTATTATCAAGGACAGTCGAGAACTGAGGGATAGCAATGGAGTTTGGATTTCCTGCAGTTTGAAAGAGAGAGCTACTGGCATCGATGTTCTCTTGGATTGTATAAAGTGAGTCAAAAATATGGGTTACCCCTAGCTTCCCAATGATGTCTCCGTCGTCAAAGAGACACGTACCGATATAGTCAGAGTATTCAGTGCTAACATCGGCCCAACCCAAAATCCCGTTGACATAGTCTTTTTCAGTGACTACTTTGTACATTACATCGCAGCCTTGACTCATGACGATTCCGATTACTAGAGCTATGGTTCCGACTATAAATCCGATGAAAGACATGCAGAAAAAGGTTTCCCATGCAGCAAATATCATAGAATTCCACCCGGGTTTCTTAGAGATACAGACTGCAATGGGACAAATGAGCGCGAGAGCTCCGATACCAATCGCACCTGCGAATACTCCAATAAGAGCTTTAGTAACCGCGCTTGAAACAACATCACTCGCCTATTTATCAACATTATGAGTTATTTTACAAAGGTATTTAAGCTTTTATTACTTGGCTTGTGAAGTCGTACGCTGTGGATTCAATATTTGTAATCATTTCATCGACTGAACCCAAAGTATCGGCAGCATCATTGAGAGTGCTTTGATAGGATGATAGAGAGCCCGTGATGTCATCATAACTGATCTGGATCTTACTCGCAGAGTTTACAGCTGTGGAGTGTTTATTGGCTCTTTCGAGATCAATAGCCCCGATCCAAGAGCTTGAACTTGTAAGAGGACCGAGTTTCTATCAATTGGGAATCAATAAAAGTTTGAAGGAATGCTTTTTTACCGCTATTATGTCTGGCACTACAGTGGCTGCGCTACCTGGCTTAGCAGACGGAATTGTTTTGGCTTGGTTTGTTGTATAGGTATTATCCAATTGAAGATGTAAGGCGTCTGAGCTACCTTCAACGTTCGTAATCAGTGTACTCGTTGAAAAAGTAGAGCTTTCGAATTTGGTTGAGAATAACGACTTCAGCTCCTCCAGAGAGGTTGATGCGCTGTTCAATCCCATCCATTTGGCTGAGGAGTTACCGTACTCAAAGGAATCGAAAGCCTGGAAGAACGAGCAAGAAACCGAGTCAAAATTGGACGCTATACTTGTAGAAGAAATCAATCCAGCAGTGGCTGCACCAATTACTCCAATCCCTGAAGCCATAGCAAGGACTAAAGAGCCCAGTCGGATAATTCGGCGGTCTTTGGTAGGTTTTTTGCAGCATTTGCAGCATGATTTACAACAGTTTTTGCAGCAGCCAATCATGCAACATTGATTGCAGCAAAACACGCAATTGAGAATATTGCCAATGAGCCATAGAGATATCCAAGGCACGACTATAGGAATGAATGATTTTCCATAGTCTATGAGTCCTTCAGTGGTAATCCCTTTGTTTAAAATATCAGTCTCGAGGTGGTTTTCAGAGGTATAACTTCCAAAGAGCACTGAATTGAACTCTGTGACGGATGCTTGCGCCGTGCTCAAATCGAGACTATCGAGAATACTATTCGATGATTGACAAGCTTTGTCGGCGTAGCCTTCAAGGATTCTATGGTTAATGTGAGTAGAATTTGAATTTGCTCCATTAGACCCTTCGGAGGAGAGAGGTTCGTGCAGAGATCGTTTGTAGTAAACGATTGAGACGATAGCGAAAAGGATTGAGGTGTTAGCGATGAGATTTTTCATATGACTTAATTTAAATATTTCAATTTTTGAAGAGATCGACAGAAAAAAATCACAAAACACAAATTAAAAGCAGGAAGCTATTTATGTAAACGTAATCGCACTGGACTTAATTAATTAAAGGATTTTAAAGAATCTAGCTTATACCGGGAAAGATTGCTACCGTCGAAGAAGGTAGGCTCGAACTTCTGCCGTAAATCAAATCATTTCGTGCTTATTTAGAAAGCTATATCACATAGACCTGAGAGATTCGAGAACCCCCATGATTAAAGGTCATTACATTTTTCTTTAATAAAAACTCATTTTAGCACTCTAATAGTAGGATAGGGGCGCTATTAAATTCTTTGAGATAAGTACGTACTTTAAAAGACGCAACGGACTCTTTATTTTCGGTAGTTGGCATTCAACAAATTAAAATCAAAAATACAAAAAAGGGAATCAAGTTTATTCT
>ENA-UOUE01001983-UOUE01001983.1-compost-metagenome-genome-assembly--contig:-NODE-1983-length-10834-cov-16.776518_pt1 | contig 10834 bp, 9 predicted proteins | sample MGYA00238146_ERZ747223 | MGnify/ENA primary metagenome ERZ747223 (study PRJEB28781, sample SAMN06268865) | compost metagenome | isolation source: single cell | place: USA: California, Emeryville, Joint... | reverse complement strand
GCAGGTTCCACCAAAATTTTGGTCTGCTCTGCTATTTGCACTCATTTGGGCTGCGTCCCTATTCCTTATCTCGGAGCTTACGGAGGTTGGGTGTGCATTTGCCACGGTTCAGTCTACGATAAATTCGGAAGAGTCAGACAAGGTCCTGCGCTTGAAAACCTTCCACTTCTTAACAATTCTATCTACGATACCATTCTTTGCTTAGAAGAATTGAAATTCCCAAGAGAGCCCTCACAAAGATTCTGGGCTTAAGTTGGCATGTTTATTTAATAAGGTTCTACAGAACTTTCTGCTCATATTGCATAAAACTCAACTTGATTATAAGTCGAGCGTAAACATGCTTATCTATAGACCTCAGTAATAAGTAGACCCCAAAATAGCTACCAAAAGATAACAAATAAAACAACTGATTTTTTTTTCAATCATAGTAACAGCCATCACCAGAAACTTCACCATGATTGTGATGATGAGAGTCATTTTGAAATTAAAATGAATGAACTAATCTGCTTGCTCAAGCAAATCACCTTAGAGAACGTCTCGTTACGGTAGAAAAGAGTGCGTGTGGACCAATGTGGATTTATTTAGGCACTTGCATTTGGTTCTAAGGAATTTCGATTTTCAGGCAAGAGAAATATTCTTTTAGAACGTTAAACACAGCAAAAATTTGATTCAGTCCAGTTTGGTAAATTCGCTATTACTGCGTTGACTTGACTGTTCTATAATAAATACGAAATGATTGAAGGCAATTCCTCCGCTCCGCAGTATGACTACAGCATTCTTCGTCCTCCTCAGGGCGTATTCAAAGTGAAACATTCACGTATGTCTTTCTACCTGATTAAAACTAAAATACATAAAAAAAACAAAGATAATTACATCCAACGTGGCGAGGGGAAAAAAGCTGTTAGAAAAATCTTTTACAACGTTTCATGGACTCCGTATGAGAAGGCTAAACTAGCAGAAATGAATGAAGAGATACGAAAGCAGAATATTAAGTTGCCCGCTGAGTATGACTGGTTATGATTCTTGATCTAAACATCTATGACCTTTTTCAGCTGGAGTGAAAGCGAAACGGTACGGATGATATATAATCAAAGAGGAGACATTCCAAAATGCATAGAAGTAAAGCAGTCTAGTGTATTGACTTGAGTCTAAATCATGATAGAGCTTAAAGACTTACGTCGAATTTCTGAATGACCCTAAATGGCATACACTGGACTCGACTATCTTGAAGTATTTGGTAAACAGCTTCGAACTAGGTCACATTAATAGTTTTTTTCCTCTTATCATAGCAAAATGGGTTTATTTACGTAATGGGAAAAGATAAGCAATATCGTCCAATTGTTGTGGTTAATGTGTCCAAAATCAATGTCAAAGGAGTACAATTGAAGTTAAAACACCAAAACTAACTTTTAATAAAGGAAGAAGGCGATAATATTATAAGAGCGCTCTGTTATGCATTAAGAGTGATCACAAAACATTGTTTCGTCCCTGGGCACGTTGAAAACTGGGTGATGCTTGTTGACGTGAACGGCGCGGGGTTACTCAACTTCCCAGTGAATGTAATTCATCTCTCTCTGTATGAGCTAGATCTGATCAACATAGGCGCTGGGAAAAATTATCTCAACTACCTCTTTGTATTTCTCCTCTTGTTTGGAGAAACTTTATATTATGAACCCATCTTTCGCACTAAACACGGCATGGAATATGATCAAAGGTACTCCAAAATCCATGGAATCTCAAATTAACCGGGGCTACCGTTTTCTTAGGAATGATTGATCCTGAAACCGCTGAGAAAATAATCTTTTTGCCCAAAAAGAATTTTAAAAAGCTTCAAGCAAATATTGATTCCAGTCAGATTGTCAAAACATATGGAGGAGCTCATGCAGACCTCACTTCTTTTTGGTAATTAATTCGCCGCGTTTTTTTGTATTAAAACAAAAAAAAAAATTTCCTCTAGGCCACCGATAAGGTTTACAACGGAACCACCGTATCAACTGGAGACAGAACAAAGAGCTGAGGGAGAAGAAGTTTGGGATGACAAGCCAGAGGAGAAGAAATTGGATGGAATGATGATCTCTAAAGAAGAGATTCGACTCAAGGAAGAAAGCAAAACCCGAGAAACCAGTTTGGCGTCCCTAAAATCAGACGAACCGAAACCTCGAGAGGAGCAAGCAGAATCTGAAAGCAGCCGAATTCATTTGGAAACTAAGCAAATTCAGCAACAGAAGGATCTTGCGGCTTTAGAGGCCCTAGATCTTCCTTCAGAGGAATATTGGAAGACTGAAGTGGCTCATATTGAGTGCTATGATCTGAGTAAAGAAATACATCAGCATACGCATTTTTTCCAAAGAGAAGAAATGAAATTGAGCCATTGGCTTGCAAATACAAATTGGCTCATTCAAGACAGTAATCCTGGGACCCAAGAAAGCTTAAATTAATCAGGTAGACACAACAAATTTTGTTGATATGATTTGGTATTGTTAATATTTATTGAGGCTATCCTCAAAAAATGAAGATAGATTTAGTTAGCTTTCTGTGAATATAAATTCTATGTCAATAAGGATTAGAATTTTGTGTCGAGAAATGCAGAACAAAAATTATGGTAGTTTCATACTTCGATTTTATGAATTGGATGTCAGAAAATTTTTGTATATACACAATCAAAAAAGATTGCTTCTATTTTCTAATTTACGATTAGACTTTTAGCTCGCTCGAAGAACTATCCTCATTGCAAAATCCTTCGTTCACATGTTTTGAAGTAAATTGCACCGATATAGATAGTTACACGAAAAATTGTCCACATCAACTTTTAGACACTAAACTATATAAGATAAAAAAATATAAGTCAGAAGAATTTAATTCACAAACGATCCACACTGGCTAGACATCCGTTGCATGCATCATCATGCAAAACTCTGAGAATGAAATCTTTCCATCATGATACAATTCCGTTTCTTCTGTCATAAGCTTGATTTCTTCACAAGAAACTTGCTTATGCGTTTTATTCATCACGATTCTCAGGTCTTCATGAGTGATGAAATTTGAGTTATCATTATCAAAGTGCTTGAATACAATCATTAACTTCTCTTTCGTGAGACAAGCACATGTGTCCATCGCAGCAGCAAGAAACTCGGTATATGTAATCACGCTCTTGCCTTGGATGTCTATCTCGTCGATCAACGTTCGAACTTCTTTCTTTGAGTGTTTGGACCCAGTCTCTCCCAATGCAGTCTGGAGATCCTTTAGCGTAATTTCACCTGTATTCCCTTTGTCATAGGATCTAAACACGTCACGGAGCTGCTTGATCTCCGCATTATCGAGGTAAGAAACGGCCACAATCAAGGCTTCCTTTCTAAAACGTTTGCTCAAAGCAAATGCTTTCAGATTTGAAGCGGTTTCACGTTTGATGTCAGCCGCGATTTTAGTTTTTGGGATATTTTTGAACCACGGATGCTTCAAAGCTTTCGTAGCATCATACCGCGCATTAGGATCCACGACTAAGAGCTTCGAGATTAAATCTTTGGCTTTGCTCGAAATTTTTCCCCAGTGGGGACCTTCAAAAGAAAGAGTCCCGCTGAGAATTTTAGAAAAAACGTCTGAGTTGGTTTGACCTTCAAAAGGCGGTGTGCCTCCTAGCATCAAGTAAAGCAACGCGCCTATACTCCAATAGTCGCATCTATAGTCGTACGACCCTTTGAGGACTTCTGGAGCCACATAGGACGGCGTTCCTACGATGCTTTGCAATTTTTCTGCTTCGTCTACTTTTCTGCTAAGGCTAAAATCAATCAGCTTGATCTCGGAGTCCGGACTCTGATCTGAAAAAACGATGTTTTCCGGCTTGAGGTCTCTGTGTACAATTCCATGCTCATGTAAATACTTGATTGCCGAGAAGAGCTTCTCAAAAATAAGTGCACATTCACTTTCTTCAAAACGTCCTTTGTCTATCAATTTTTCAAGGAGTTCTCCTCCACTGCAATATTCCATTACAATATGAAAGTCTTTCTCGTCTTCGTAGCAGTTATAAAACCGAACAATGTTCGGATGGTCTAATTCAGGAAGAATCCTGAGCTCTCTTTTGACAACGCAATTGTCTTTCCCAAGTTTTTCCTTGGAAAGCGACTTGACGGCGAATTTCTTATTACACTGAGGTTGGTTTTTTAATGTTGCGGTTCTAACGCTTCCAAAGCGTCCACTACCTATTTTATTCGAGTTCTTTAATTAACCGAGTGACGGGATGATGTTACCGATTATTTTAGGATCAAATGCGTAGACTTGACGTATATCCTCTGTGAGGATAAAGATTTGCTTTCTGCTGTCCAAAGCGGTGTCTCGAGTTTTTGTTCCATCTGATGTACAGCTGCTGTAGCTTTTGAGGCTCTTACCCCCAAACGCTGAGTTAAAGGTGAGCCTCGAGGCGATTTTAGAACCTTTAGGACTGAGTGAGTGGTTTCCATGCCCTTGTTTTGGGGTGCTGCAGGTGCTCGGCATGGGCGAGCTGAAACAAGTACCACCCATGATCGAAAGGAATTTGCGGTGTCAGTAAAAAAGTATTGCAGAGTTTTATTATTTTTTCTGAGGGAATAGCTCGGAAGAACCCTCGAATCCAAAAAACTGATTTTCCGATAAGGAGCTTGGATGAAAATAAATTAAGGCATTTTAAGGATAGGCTTCGGAGAATGGTTGTAGGAAAATTAAACTTTATAGAAGAAGTTTAATTACTTAACGATGAGCAGAATTTTAATACTTCGAATTTAAATTAACGAGTTTATTTCCAATGGCACAAGAGCAGTGAAAAGGCTTGAAGATCGTTAAGAAAATGGATCCAGCTGTGCTGATGATAGGAAAAATTGGATTTCAAGAATCTTTTTACTCATTTTAGTTTTTTGGAAAATCATGAACAAAACAAAGCAGAAAATAAAATTTTTTCGTCGAATTTAACGCAGAGAGAACTTGAAATGGCCTGTACTTTTATTCGTCCTTTTTTTTTTTTACAAAAAGCATTTTGATTTATACTTCAGGAGTCATCCATGAAAGAGATCAAATGTTGTGAGGTAGACACGTATTGGTGCTTACCATCAGCCAGTGCATCAATATATTACGTTGGCTGTTTATGTTGTTTTGCAGTTTCGTCCTTAAAATGAACTGCAGCATTTCTTTTTACCAGTTTTTCATAAAATGAGAAAATAAGCAGTTTCGGAAAATTTACGTAACATTAACTGATTAAATTACCAAGCAATGACTAATTTCAGTGAAATCTAAATGAGCATATGTGCATTAATTAACAATCAAACAATTCTCTGATAATATAGACAGAACCTCATCAAACCAGCAATACGTTTCCTTGTTTAATCTTTTGCAAGGACAAGGGATACCGGTTTTGGTTTCAATTCCCTGAGGAAAAAAAGAAAAAAAAAACGATAGTTCATCTATAACTGTAGTTATTTGGTGAGATTGATATTTTTGGAGAATGTCTCAATTTAGTAAAATCCTTTTTCCTTGCTAAACTAATGTGTTGTTGGTGCCTCAATTGCTGTAAGTGCATTGAAATAGGCAAATTTGATGAGTTTCCAAGGTAGTGAGGGTTTGGATACTTTGTTTGTTTCTGCCTTCTTTCCCAAGGAGAGTGATTGAAAACTCCTCCTTCATTGATTTGTGAGGGCATTCTTGTAAAATCTAACGACAATTGTGGATTTTGATAGCGATATGTCATGGAATTTTCACGAGCTTTATGTGAATTAATTATCCTGTCTGTCTTTGAATTGAATTCCTCATTTGGAACTTCAGAGTACGGATTTATTTGAGCATCATAATTTCTTTTTCCAATGAAGCGGTCTAATGGCTCTACACTTTTGCTATAAGCTCTCTGCGTTGATAGTGGTACTAAATTTCGTTTCAATATTTGTAATTTAGCAATACCTTCCTCGATATTTGATAGCTGCTGTACTTTTTGCTGAAATTTTCTCTGAAGAATATCATTTCTCTCATATTGCTTTAGAGACTCAACAGACTTGTTGATTTTCTCAATGATTCGAGCCGTATTATCCAAATCTTTAGTGATTTGATCCTTTAAAATTTTTTGCTGCTCAACTTTTCTTTTCCTAAGCCTATCTTCAATTGCCTTCTCTATAATAAGCTTTCCCAACGAAATTGCCAATCTATTTCCAATTTGCAGGCCATAAGTAGGTGTGTATATTGGGATTTGTAAGGATTGATATGGATATTGCCGCATTGGACTAAATTCCTGATTTCTACTATACGCTCTAATGTGACGATCGCTTCGACTGATTGGTAAGCGATGAGTAGATTGTCGTGTTTGTGGGAGCACTGGATCAATACGCTCGTCAGGACTAGATGATATTTGTCTTGAAATTGGCCTTCTCTTTTCTGATCTTGACCTTCCCTGATCGAGAAAATTAATTAGTTGATTGATATATCAACTGGTTTAATCTTATTACTGGAGTCTTAGACTGTGGTCGCTGTGGGATTAGTGGGTCTACAGGCTTACGCAGGGCATATTCCTATCCTGGTATGAAGTGACTTGAAAGGTTGCCAAATCTACTTGGTTTCGAAGAGTATCCTTGACAGTATTTAGTGCTTGTTCATAAACTATTCTTTCAGCGTGCTCAGCTTTTTCTAACTCTTCTTGCTCCTGAGTCGTAAGATTACAGTTTATAAAAGGAAGTTTCAATTGACTTCAGGAGATAAGCTCGGTAATTGCTCGGTTGAAGAAGTAGGTATCTTTTTCTCAGCAAGGGCTAGGGCCAGGTCAACGTCAAATGCCTCGGTGTCATCAGCATCACCGATAAAACCCAAATTTAATCCATGATTTTCGTACTGTTTCGCCTTGCCAGTAAAATCTTTCTAATTGGATGACCATGCGTTAGGTATAAATTTATACTGATGTACCTGAATGTCAGACAGCACTTTCTTCCCAAGGTTGCTTAATTTATTTGCAAATATTGTCTGATGGCTCGGCCCAAGATTCAGCATGATCTAAAATTTACGATTAAACACTCTTTCATAAATTTTATTTCATGAGTGTTCAGGTAGTAAGGCACTACAAGAAATCCTTTTATGTTGGGAGAGAACAAGACAGTATGTAATGTAATATGCTTCATTTTTTCAAGACTAGAATGTGCTATTATTGAAAAAAATATGATAGTTGCGCAGAAATAGTGATACTCAAATCTAATGTCGAAACCAACTAAATTTGCATCTGATCTGAAACTAAAGAGGTTGACTACTATAATGAAAACTGCAAATTGCTCAGATAATTGTAAGAAGCACACACATCCAGAGCATCCAGAGCAGCCTGTTGTTTAAGAAGAAGTTGTAATATCCAGTGACTCGTCTAATTCGCATAGATAATTGTCCCATGATGTCAAAAGAAATTAAAATGTCTAATTTTTCGAGGATAAAGAACCCCATAATCAAGAATAACCGTTTTTTAATTCAGCCCAATTTGTTTTGAAAGAAAAACGGAATCCTCTCAAGAAAGAAAAAGCCCCTTTACCAAACGTAGCATCAGCTTATTCTTAAAATTCATTTGAATAACGTTAAGATGATGTGAAATAAGGAATTTACACTCACAATTCAAGATGGTTTCTCATTACTATTCCCTTTTTTTTCGCATATCTATAGTCATTATCTTATATCATTCCGCGAAGCTACAGTGGAAAACTACCAAAATTCAAACGAAATCCTCACCAACACAATTTTGGAAGTGTAGTTAGTTCCAGTTGAACGTTATAGAAATCCTGAACTCTTGGAATTTCTTCAGACCTCCATTGCTCTTGATCTTATATTTTTAGAATCTTTAGATTCTAACCGAGATTTTAAAAACAGAAAGACAATAAATGCAGAAGGATAAAAAGGAAAGGATTCAAATAAAGCACCAAAATAAGACCAAGAAGTTTCGCTGGGGAGAACACATCACGCCAGGAGAACTTGCTAGATGTTTCCTAACCTCATTTGGCATTCGCGATAAAAACCTTAAGGGTTTACTCGACTCTCATGGTAAATTTGACTCACTTTAAACAACCAATATACCATTTACAAGGAAAACTGCATACCATTGAGTCGCTTGTAGAGAAGCCACGTTCGCTGAAGCACGAACCTTACATGCTCATCCTGGAAGATCTAAACAGAAATTATAGCACATCATCACATGAGAAAGATGCTGGATCGGGAGGTGAATCGGGCCTTGAGAATACTATAGTTGAGTATGGAGGATATAACAGCAATTATTATCATCAGCATCAGCATCATCATCGCCGTTCTCCTATCCGCTCATCATTGATTCAAATTATCGATTTTGAAGAGTTCAAGCAGAGCGTGTTAGCCCATGGAAAAAATTTAGCGGTGGTCCTTTTTGTGAAAAGTAAACAGGAGTTTGAGCTCGAATTGGAAGCTTTTGAGGAAACGCTTTCCCAGTTTTTCGAGAGCAATGAGAATTGCTATTATTTTGTGACAAAAACTGGCGAACTTCCGTTGGATTCAAGCTTCGAAGATCTTCAAACTCCTGTAGTTGCGCTATTCCAGGGTTCGAAAATCGTGTTTATAGGCGATGGAGAAGCAAAATACGATTTGTTAAAATCTGCATTGACCAGAATGCGCCATCCTACTCAAAAAGCTGAGAAAAGCAACACTCTTGGCAGGAAAGCACTTCAAAAAAGAGGCTCAAGTCTCCAGGCATCCGGTTACAAGCTTTTGAACTATTTGCTTTCAGAATCAATAATAACAGGTATCATTTTTTATCATCCGGAAACAGTGCAAAATGGGTTTTTTTGTCTTAGAGAAAGAATATTATTTCATTAAATGCCTAGTCCTCGAAGGTAAAAGAGAGGTATTAGAGATCGTTGAAGACTACCAAAAGTATTTTTTGCGCTGATGAGAAAAGTGCTAATTAATTTCCCAGCTCAGGGAGATTGCAAGCGGTGTCTAGCAGCGTCAATGATCTACTTGTTAAAGCAGGGCTTCGCGCTCGACCATACAGTGGAGAAAGGCCTCAAAGTCCAGACAGCGGGATTTCAGGATCTGGCCAGCCTTATCGAGAAATGTCACAGTTTAATGGAAAAGAGGTGTCAAGACGAATGTCAGCTCGATCGAAAGATATCAGCATAAAACAAGAAAAATTTATACATGTAGGAAGCAGCCCCCATGAAGGAGAGTTTAATTATTATATTTGTGCATTAGATTGTTGCGGAATTGGAGGACGCTGAGTATCTTACGGAGCAGACTGCTGGGATAATCAAGAGCTTGATACTCGAAGAAAATTACGATGTTTATAAAACTTTACAGGACTATATCAACAATCAGTACGACAAACGGATTCTTGCGTAAATACTCTTAGTTGATGATATTTTTAAAGAGGTTTTGGGAAAAAGGAATAAATTAACTGTAGTGGCCGGGACTTTGAACACGGAAATGGAACGACCAATGTCGCCGATGCCGAGAAGGGATGAGTTGATCAGAATAGTCAATACTATTGTTAGACAAAGAATAAGAGACGAGAGCTCCATTAAATTCCTCAATGAATTAATTATGAGAGGCGATGAGATGGTTTACTCTGCTTTCGATGTCTTCGAAAGCGATCGCGATCAAAACGACTTGATTGATACGCTAGAGCGAATCCTCTCAAATTCTATGCAGAGGAGAGGTCGTTCCATGAATAAAACCGCTGCACTGCGGTCAGTATCGATGCCGAAAATGCTCAATAAAGCTAGCACTGAAAACAACCTCAGAAACTTGATTCAAATGCAATATTCTTCAGGTTCAAAAATGCAGAGGTCCATGTCACCAGCAACTGGTTTTTCGTATTTCCTCGAAGCCAGCAGGTACGTTTCAAATACTCTAATACATGAATTAATCACGATACCAGTCATAAGAAAGAAAAAGTAGCAAATCAATCAATGAATATTGCCGCTTTTGATAATCAGCCTAAATCAGAGGAGAAAGAACCTCAGCTTAAATCTGAGGAGAAAGCTCCTCAAAAAACAGAGGAAATACCGGCTGAAAAGCCTTTGGACGAGCAGGAACTTGCTCAGCTGAGAGCCACTCGGCAAAGAAGAAAACGATCAGAGGTTCTGAGGGACTCATTTCAGGATATAGTAATTTTTCTTTCGCGTTCATTGAACTCAAAGTTATAGATAAAATCGCTGAAAAGACATAAACTTGTGAAAGAATTCGAGTTCGAAGAGTACGGAATGCTCTTCCATCTAGCTGAAACAAAGCAAGATCTGATCATTGAAATTATATCCGACAATCAAACAGATGACAACCAACTTGATGTAATGTTCAGAAAAATCAGCTTTCTCAGCGATCTTTAGGCATGCATTCCTCCTTTAAGAGCTTTCGCGAAAAAAAGCTGGGATCAGTTCCTCAAATCGAACTTTTTCGAGTACGAAATCGAGAAAATAAATACGGCCAAAACAAAGCCTGATTCACCCGTTCATATGGCTCTGCAGTGTTTCAAATATGATAGAAATGTCTCGGACCTCCTAGCCGCGCTCAAAGATGCTATCCGCGAACTCGAATCTCCGCTAAAGAAAGTCCCTGACTCTGCTGTGTCGATAGATTCAAAGCAATCAATAAGAAAAAGAAGACCTGAAATAAAAGTCGAAATCACCGTAAAATTTGCTTCTTATTGCCAATTTGAGAACTCAATTCATAATTTGATAGCATCGATCAGGAGGATCTCCGATAATCATACAAACTGACGAGAAACCGAAAACCTCCCCTGAAAATCAGAAAGCTAACTCCCTAACGTTAGACCAGATAGATTCAGTTGAAAAAGAGAAACCAAAGGATGATGGGTCTTTGTTTAAAATGAACA
>ENA-UOUE01001982-UOUE01001982.1-compost-metagenome-genome-assembly--contig:-NODE-1982-length-10836-cov-2.872479_pt1 | contig 10836 bp, 6 predicted proteins | sample MGYA00238146_ERZ747223 | MGnify/ENA primary metagenome ERZ747223 (study PRJEB28781, sample SAMN06268865) | compost metagenome | isolation source: single cell | place: USA: California, Emeryville, Joint... | reverse complement strand
ATTTAGAACAAGCACAAGAAAATGCTGTGAAGGTATATGGAAAGGATCACCCTGTCATGCTTATGATACTCTTAAATCTCGCTACCGCACTGAGAGGTCCGAGAAATTATAGGCAGATTGCTCTTCTCAATCAAGCACTTGTAATTTCAAGGCAAATATTTGGAATAACTCACCCTTTAACTGGAATCATACTGATAAATCTCAAGAATGCTTGTACAAAAGTTAATGACAGAACTGGAGCCTTGAAACACGGGAAAAATGCGTATGAAATCTTCAAAAAATTTTTCGGAGAAACTCATACATTCTGCAAAAACTCAAAAGGTAAATATTTTTGATTTTGGAAACTTACTCCTTTTCTTTCCAATAGATGGGCTAAAGTGAACATAATCCCGTTGACAAGAAGAGCTACATGTTGATAAAACTTCAATTAAGTCCAGAACATTGTGTAAATAATTTAAAATAGAATGCGTATATATGATTGAGTATTCCTTACGTACGTGTCTCTCAGAGATGCTGGTTAAATCAATAGCTCTTAATTCTGTTTTACCTATGTATGGTTTGAGTTTCTTTTTTTTGTTTGTTTTTATACCTTCAAGCTCAAAATTATCAATCCATTGCCGTTCGGCTGATTAGAAAAGAGGTTTCTTCCCTTTAATTGAAAAATTCCATCGTGATTATTTCTAACTCTTGTAAGAGAAGTTTAAAAAATGGATAATTGTTTTAAGGGCTAGAATTAAGTGCAGTCTGGTCAAGTAGTAGACCAATACTCTAAATTTCAAATTTATTCTTCCAAATGCTGCTCAATCCTGCGTTGATCTCCTTTTTCAGATCAATAAAATATTCACGGTTTTGGTGATCTTATTTGTTTCTCTCATCTAACCTATTTTGTTTTACAGATGAAATAAATAAGAAAGCAGAAAGTATGCATTAATGAAGACCCTCCTTAATATTTTTATTTTTTTCTTCAATAATGATCATTTCTGGATTTTTTCACCAATCCACTTTCTCTGCGTACTTTGCGTTTGGTCTTCATCTAGATAAAGCATACTGAGCGGGAACCTTCTAATGGTTTGATAAACATATATATTTGTGTTAATCTCAAAATATCATTATTTACCTCCATCTGAAGTGGTTCCACTATAAAGCACCTTCCCAGTCTTGAAGTCCAAAAGCTTTGCAGTTTGATCGCCAGCACTGGCAATCATCTCACCATTCGGACTCCATCGGACACAAACAATGGTATCTAAATATCAGAATTATATTACAATAATACTCATTAAAAGAAGCTTACCCGAGTGAATGTTATTTAAAGTCTTGACAACGTTCGATTGCCTCTTGTCAAATATCTTCAGAATATTATAGCCACCTCCTGATACAAGCAAATTCCCATTGCTTGGACAAACATCAATCCAGTATGCATCGTCTAGAAGGAACAACAAATGAGAATCAAAGAGGAAGCAAAGCATCATAAAATGAATTAAGAAAGCTAGTGTCCAGGAATTAAGGAAGACTGCTTTTCCCTTAAGACTATAGAGTAATAGCTCTCCGTTATGAAGGGAAGAATATGAAGAGGAGATAAAAGAAAGTTTTCTCAAACCGCGAGGGCCAAGTTGGATCGGTTCTTTCAGAGTCAGGACCTTTATCTCGGCATCTAAGATATTAAGTCTCTTGCCACCATATTTCATGAAGAGTAAGGATTCTTCGGTATATGTACTCCATCTGCAACGACTATGATCTAAAGAAATCAGTACAAGAATAAGAGAAATGGGAAATGAGAGAATTAATGAAGGATGAAAAGGGAATCAAAGAGAGAGGCAATAATTTATTTACCATGACCTCCCATGCCAATATGGTAGCTGTAACTGGCAGTAGTTATATCTGATAGCAAGCAAACACCATTACGGTCGATAGTCGCTATGATCTCTCCAGAAGGATTGATATCAAAACTTGAAATATAGTTGTCTGAGTATGAAGTTAACCATTGACTCTAGATAGGAATATTAAAAAAGCATCGCTTACCTTCTGCAACGCTATATTGCGCATACCATTTCGATTTTCTTAGCAGCTGTACTCTAGAGCTACCTCTCTGCGAACAATAGTTAATACTGTGTAAATGGTAAGCAATTTTCCCTCCAAGAGGGATCGCTCCAAGAAAATTCCTTCTTGCATTAAAAATTACGTCTCCATAACCAACCACTAGAGAAGGAAATAAATAATAACGATTTCATGAGAATGAGAAGGATCTTTTTGAGATATTAAAAAGAGGAACCCGTATATTCGTAATTATTGTCGTTTGAATGAGGTTTACTTCCTGAAACTTCTTCAAAAGAGTATATTTGCTTTGGTTTTTTCCGTGAAATATCGAATATTGCCATTTTTGCTGTCCTTAAATCGTAGTTATGAAAGAGGGATACAAGTAATTTCGTGTTTGGGATTTCTTTTACATGAGTCCACCCTACTGGGGATTGAAGAAATTGGATTAAAGCCAAAAAACGAGATTACATCTGTATAATGTTGTTCGGGCTCCTTCAAAGTTTGCATAATTCTGTTTATTCTTGAGTTCCAAGACCCTGATGTTATTAAATCCCCATGAACACCAAGCAAGCAATGTTGGAGAGGTGATCTCTTCTGCACAGGAAGAAGTTCATTAGGCATGAAATTAGAGAGATGTTGTGTAATATTAATGAGATTACCGACGATATTTGTTGCCGAATTTCGTTTTGCTTCTTCCTTATGCTCTTGTTTGACAGCTTTGCTTTGACTGGTGATGATGAGTTGGTCGGAATCTTTGTCATTTTTTGACAAACCTGAACATGTGCTTCCCATTTTTGTCGAGAAATTAATTTCTGTAATCAAATAAAATTATTAATGTAAGACTAAACAACTTTCTTTACACGTAAATTTGATAGTTGTTAGACACACAAGAAATATAACTATCTCATCAAATATAATCCAATATAAATAAAGCGTTGGCACTTTAGCCCTGGAAATATTTTTCGTTATCTATTCTCTTTTATTTATTACCTCTGAATAAAAATAGATGATACAGTTAGGCAGATCTCTTGAAAATACAAAATTTTGTCAGAATATCAAAGACTCATATTTATAATAAGCAAACAAATGCAGAAATGATTGAACGAGACAAGTCTTTTTTGCGTCTGGGATTTATTGTAAATGAGTCCAAGAATCAGCAAAAGCCAATATTTTAAATTAGTCTTGACAAATTCAACAGCCATTTTTCATTCAAACTCTTTAATAGTTCAGATAGTCTTGTTTTGTTTCTAGTTTACGGTTATGATGTCGTGATTCACTGTATGAGAACCAAGCAGATATCGTTTTTACAGGCTTGCAAAGATTGAAAAAAAACAATTTCATCAATATTATCTCTTATGACCCAGAGATAGATTTTTCTAAATTCATTCTTCTGATATACTGTTAATAGCTTCCTTGAGTATTTGTCATCGAAATGCCTTGCCGAAAGCTCAAGGGATGATCTCCAAATCTATGCTATGAGAACTTTGCTATACTCTATATATTTGTTGGATATAAAGACGTCGTCTAACAAAATGTTTAAAGTTTCAGCTCCTCTAGCATACACATTACTGAAAACTCGTAGCCAGCTTAGCGATAGAATTGATAAACGCAGAGCTCAGTGGGACAAATTCCAAATTGAAGCTCTCTTGAAATGCGTTTTATGTAATCTAATTATTAAATCCTATAATGTAGCGTACGTTCGCCAAAGATGTGGTGGCAATTTTCGATCTCGATGGAAGAGTTCAACGCTTTTGAGACAAAATTTCTTATAAGTACAAAAATACATTCATCGAATCAAAAACTCTCGCTGTTTTGAGGCGAAATTCGATAGAATATATTACTATAGAGTAATTTTAATAGCATTTCAAATTTTTAATTTGTTCCTGGGTCAACTCCAAAGCTCCTCACAAATGGTCTAAACACATAAAGCTCTAAAACAATTCGCCAAATGTGTCCCACTGAAACGAAATTAACAATAATTCTATTTGGAGTCTCCGCCTAAAATTGATATTTCTTGTAGGATGAACCATATTATGTCTTCTGTCTTCAAAAATAATTTTGAAATCCATCTCTAATTACTTTCGTCGAAAGCTTCGGCAAATAGTAGACATGATCAAGAGAAAATTCGGTTTACCTTTCACCTACTAGCAACATTTGACCAGAACTTTCATGTTCCTAAATTCAATGGCTTTCGATACACTCAGAAGATAGGTTACTGCAGTCAGAGATCTGACCAAATTCTCACATTTCGCACATGAATTTAATATTACTCACAGCTCTTTGCCATAAAATTAAAAGTTACAAAGCCAGGAAAATTGAATGTGAGCCAAATGAATTTACTTATTAACCGGACATAAGTGAGTTCTCGGTCTCCAAAAGTGTTGGAATGACAACCAATTAAAATGTCTGAGAAAAGAACGCCAACAGTGTCTTAATAACAGCAGAACAATTTGCATACCTTATGTTTTTAAAATTCTTTTTCTATTTTTAGAAAAAAAACTGAAATACAAATTCTTGAATAGTTCTGTAAGAGAAATACACTTCGGGTCATCATACTGATATTTATTATTTTCCACATGAAAAGAAAAATTTGGGTTCATTGGCTTGAGGTTTACTTAATCAACACCAGAGGATAAATATAGACAATTTTGAGAAAAATGATTTTATGAAGCACTTTGAAAAACGGGTTATCAGAAATTTTAGTAAGCATGAATCCAGAGAAAATCTGCAGTTTCATTCGAAGGTTTTTTCGACTAGTTTGCATCTCATAATAATCACTTAAGAATAATTTGTAGGCAGTGTTCAGTTTACTTGTAGTACATGCAACGACGATCGATTGTAGGAAAGGATAGGAATTCAGGGGGACTGTCACAAATTAAGGTTTATTTTGATGAAGATTCATCCGCTGTGAAATATACAATAACCTCTGGTAATGTGGCTGCAGATATGCATTTTCATACTTTTTGTAATATAATTTTAGAGGAAGTGTCAACTGAAGAATTCTCACGGGTGAGCGTAGCTGAGCAAAATGGGGAAAATAGCTCGATATCATTCCAACTATCTGCGACTGTTTTTTGTATCAGAGCATTTGATTGAAGGATCGCATGAAAATAAAGAGCTTGGGCATGATTTCTTAAGACATATTGGGCGTACGAGCGTGTTGGCTTATATATTGGACACGACTGATGAGGATTTGGTAGGAACGTACAGAATTTTGCAGAAAGAGTTGGAGAATTGCCCTAGTGGTCACTGGCGACGAAAAGATCGATAGTGGTGTGCAATAAAATCGATATTGAAGAGAATTGGGAGTTCAAAGTAAAGTTCCTTAGTAGCAGTAGTATTGGGCAGGAAGTTATCGCGATAAGCGGCAAGCATTCGATTGACCTCGAGAAACTAGTGACGAAATTGAGGGAGTTAGTGTTGGCTGAGAAAGCAGAGCAAATCAAGAAGAATCAAGAGATGGAAGAAAGATCATACTAATCTAATTTTAGTATTATTAAATGAGAGAGCCAGCTAGGCGTTGTAAAAAGTATTGTTTTTAGGTCTGCATTTATCATTTTGATATTGATATTGACTAAATCTTATTCTCATCGCTGAGATATCAATCTCAAAATTTTTATTTTAATGTAATAAAGGAAAGATATTATTGTTGTTCCTTTTGATAAATAATTAATGAATTCTTGAGAAGTACCTTCGACTCCTACTAGGGCTATTACATAGAATAGCATTCATTACAAATACTTTGAAGATGCTGTGCGAGTTATTCTTTTTTGAAATACTCTTCATAGATTGCATGAAGAGATTAGCATGTAATTGCCTGGTTGAATTCGTTTCTAGTTCCTTTAAACGTAGCATCAATGGAGGAAATCGAATTTCAGGCTCTTACGAGAAGTCTTGAAGGCACTTGCGGCTAGGGTCTGCAGGCGTTCTGAAGGATTTTCCTAATGAATTAAATTTTTGAGTGTCTGTACCTTCAGGAAGTTTTACCATAAATAGAGGAATTTACTGTCAATTCACTTGCCGTTAAGTGATTCTCCTCAATTTCATGTTTTTAATGAGGAGTATATGACCAGATTGTTAAGGACATTCTTCTTTGAGAATTAAATTGCTAGAATCTCCAGACTTGGATCATGACAGAAAGCAGAATACATATTTATTAGACGCATATTGAAGTATTCCTCTTCATGAAAGACTCGAATTTTCCACAATACACAAAATAACTCTTTTTGTTCAACTCTGGAAGGGTGTTTAATTGGTTAACTTAAAAGTCACAGTTTTTGTAAGAATTTCCAATCAATGAATGATCTTCACATAAAACCTCTTGCCAAATTCACGAGGCACATCTATTTTAATTGAAATTCAATATTAGTGGTTTCGCTCTTATTTTGCCACTTTTTTTCCCAGATAATATGTCTAAAATAAGAAATTACGAATTAATTGATTATGAACTATTTGTAGATTCGTCTTTGAGTAGCATGGCTCAGTGGCATTAATAAAACAATTAAGATTTGTTAGCACGTCTATTTTCAATTCTTTTAATATGCATTTCTCAAATTAAAAATGATAACTAACGAAAATAAACCTACATATTTCATTCATTTTAAAAAGACCTCAGCGATAATTGGGAAGTGGTCCGATGGAAAAGGCTCCTTCTGTTGCAATATTGTAAAATTCGAAACTTTCATGCCTTCTCTCATAAAAATATAGTCGATCCTCCTTTTTGCTTTGTTATCAAAGCCAGTAAAAGTCCGATCATTCTTTGGATAATTTTCCTTGATAAAGGTATCTTCTAGCAGGATTTCATCATTTACCTTTAGCAATTCTATGTTCTTTGATCCCGGCTTCTCATTCATATCTCCTCCCAGTAAAATATTCTCATAACTTCCATGCTGCTTCTTCATAAAAGCTTTAATTTGTAACACCATTTTAGTATTAGCCTCAAAAACCTTATGGTCCAAGTGTGTATCGTACACAACGATCTTCTTTCCGCTCTCCAAATGCTCAAAGATGCTCCAGGTACAGCTCCTGGCAACCGCGTTTCCATAAGTTATAGCTTTCACGTCAGGCGTGTCAGAGAGTCCGAACAATCCATCTTCAAGGAGCTTCCATTTAGCTGTTTGATAGTAAATTTTGTTTGTGCTCCAGCTTGTATTGGATTTCTTCAGACCAACGCTCTTCAATGTGGAAGAGAGGTATTTCGTTTGTTCGCGGTGAGATTCTTGGATGCCAACAAAATCGCATCCTGATGATGCAATTATCTTTGCAACGCTTTCTTTTCTCTTTTCCCATGAGTTCTCGCTTTCAGGAAGTTCATCTTTTGTGATACATTTGATATTGAATGACATGTAACGGGCTAAGACCTTTCCTGTTGTCACTTTCTGATCTGTTTTGATTTCCTCCATGATTCAAGAGTAAATAAATTTATTCAAATACTTAACAGAGTGAAAAATCTTTTTTGAATGTAACAACTCATCCCGTTATGAAAAGTTGATCCCGTTATTAATAGTTGAGAAGTAATCATTTATTTTTGTTGGCATTACACAAAAATATGGAGACTTCATCACTTTCGACTTAATCGTGATAGAAAAGATTGTGGTGAGTTTTTTGGAAAGCTTTTGTTGAAAAACCTAATGAATATGAGTCTACTCCAAATTATCATTAAGTCGAACTAAATTCATTATTTATCATTTATGAAACCCGACGAAATGAGATTTGAAAACGCTACAAATGATTACTTCCGATGAAGTATTGAATTGAATCGAAGAGAGGAACTCCAGATTCATCTAACCAAGGTACCGAGGAGTCAAAGCAATTTAGAGTTGAAGCAGCAGGAGATTCTGAAAACAAACTGGGATTGTGCTTCAACCCAAACACCCACTTCATTGTACACAACATTTACTAATTTCCACATCATCCCGACCTCAAAATTTGCCCAAAAAATGCGAAAATTCTGCTTTAAAACGTATTCACTATTTTAGCGTTGATGCTTAATGTCTCTCTCGGAATTAATAAGGAAGAGTTAAATCGTAAATCAGTATAATAGAATAATAAGTTAGTAATATAAAATACTGAAATGTTTTCTCCTTCAGTTCTAACTCCAGGAGCACACTCATTCTTAATAAGAGAATCATCAGCAGACCAAACTGCCTGCTTAATCGCAACAGCTCATGTCATAGTATTTAGCCTCCAGCGTTCTATCAATATCATCGAAATAAGGCTAAGCGAAATTTAGAACCACAAAATAGCTTTACAGCTTACATGTTCAAGCGCTTCTTCTGCAGTTATGCGCATATGCGGAGGATAACACAGCATTTTCGAAAGCAGCTCAATTCCAAGCGGACTCAGCGTCGTTATAATATTTGAAAGCACTTTCCCTTTCCATTTCGGAAATGTTACCTTGAAATCCGTTAGCTTCGTAACTCCGGGCCAGGTAGTTTCATTCGGAGTCCCTTTGATTTGAAAAATCTTATACAGTTGTCCAATCTCTGAATCCCCTTTGAACAATGGCCTTGATAGCGCCAGCTCAGCAAAAATGCAGCCCAGAGACCAAATATCCACAGATTGGGAGTACCGTTTCACTCCAAGTAGAATCTCTGGTGCTCTGTACCAAAGCGTGATCACCTATTTCAAATCATTGTCGCATAAAAAAATGGAAGACGTACTTCATGAGTGTAAGTCTTATTTCCTTGAGTAACGCACCTTGCGAGGCCAAAATCAGCTAACTTGATATGACCATACTTATCAATGAGCAGATTATGGAGCTTGAGATCTCGGTGAACAATTCTGCTCGCATGACAGTAGGCCATGCCTTGTAAAACTTGGTACATTATTGCTTTTATTGATGATTCAGGGAGTCTGTCCGCTGACTTTCCAAGGAATCTCTTTAGATCTTGATCCATGTACTCGAACACGAGAAACAAATTCTTTTCGCCGTGAAGGACCTCTTTGAGGTGGACGATGTTCGGATGGCTGAGCTCTTTCAGTAGGGAGATTTCGCGGATCGTTGTTGTGGGAATACCATCGTAGCAGTTTTCGATTCGCAGTTTTTTGAGGGCAACAATTTCGCCGGTTTGTTTGTTTCTGGACTTAAAAACGACTCCGTAAGCGCCTTCTCCGATCACTTCGAGCTTTTCGTATTTATCTATGCTACGATTAAGATTCATTATGGAGAAGTTGTAGGACGAGTTGGGCTTTGGGGGAGATGGTTTGCTTCCGCGTTTTTTAATTCAAACAGACTAAAATATCTTATTTAAATTCCTAACAAATAGATTTTTAAAACTCAACGATTCTCTGTATTAAAAATACAGAATAAGGAAGTTATAGGACTATACCGATACTTTGCTCCCAGCATTGGAACTCCGATGAGTGCAACAACGAAATTTTATTCTGAATGATGATTATTGTTGATCTATATTCAAGCAAACTCTTCAGTATCATTGACAAAAAGTTTAATTTCATATACACGATTTATTCTTGAAGTCTGATATTCTTATGATTATAGAAATAATTGAATGTACATTTCGTTTTGGTTAAGCTCTAAATATTGGCTGGTTCTGTTAGAATACAGATAATTCAGTGTTAAAATTTGGATTTTCTTAGATCGGACACTGAGAGCTATTTCTCATTTATCAAAGTGAAGGACTTTAATCGTTATTGATAGAGGTTCGCAAAGTCTTTTTGCTGTTGAGTCTTAGCTGCTTGGATGAAGAGATAAAAAAGCCCATAAAATATAATCAAATTAATTTCTCAAAATTAAACTTCGAAATCTATTTTTTCTCTGATTAGTATGTTTTTTGCGTTCTTCTGCTCCATTTACAAGCTCGGTGATAAAATATTGAAAAATCAAAACATACTTCAATCTATGTAATAGGTAACCAGAACATATTCCTTAAAAGCATAATCATCATCTTATTAAAAGTGGTTTGGAAATTTTGGTAAATACTCACGGATTTATAATTAAAGCTTTTCGAATTATTGAATCGTACTGTCAACTGTGTCATTATAAATTATCAAATCGCAAAGAAATTAATCCTCTCGAATTAACGAATGAAATATACTACTTCTGATGAAATACTGTTATTTAGTATCAAATTCTATATACAAATCACTGCTACTTGAAATTTAAACTAGAGGATGCAACATATTCCAAGATTCGTTAAGTAGTTATGAGCCTGTTTCAAATTTAGCAATTTACTATCCGAGAGTATAATCAATTGAAATTTTATTGTAGTTTTCGGAGTGCAATATTTAGTTTAAGGCTCTATATGAATTAACAAATTGTCTAAACAAAGTATAGACCATGAACTGGTCGTCCATTATGCTTTTCCAGGCTACTATCTTAACTTTTATCCTCAATCAATGAGATTTCATTAATCTCAACAGAATACTTACTAATGGTATCTACCATATGAACAACCTCTATATTTCAATAGGATGTTCGACAACAATGGTTTTTCTCAAGGAAATTACGATATTTCATGAGCTACTCAGCCATCGGAGAACAATAAGATTCTGCTAACATACTGTAATTTATGCCTTCTAACCCACATAATTCAGCAGCTTTCTTCTAGCAACTGACTATTACTCTGCACTTTAGAAGGCTTCGAAACACCATCAAAATAAAAAAGATTTTTATTCGCACAGATATGCTAAAAAGACTCCTTTCTACTTCTAAGCAACAAATCACGACTCTGTACCAACTTCCAAGGCGTGGATACACTAAATACAGTGAAGATTATTTCAGCAACAACTATGATCTAAAGAAATCAGTACAAGAATAAGAGAAATGGGAAATGAGAGAAT
>ENA-UOUE01001980-UOUE01001980.1-compost-metagenome-genome-assembly--contig:-NODE-1980-length-10855-cov-3.941455_pt1 | contig 10855 bp, 1 predicted proteins | sample MGYA00238146_ERZ747223 | MGnify/ENA primary metagenome ERZ747223 (study PRJEB28781, sample SAMN06268865) | compost metagenome | isolation source: single cell | place: USA: California, Emeryville, Joint... | reverse complement strand
TTATTAAAAGCAGGGTATGGACCATTCATAGCACTTGGTACTGCTTCACCATAAATTGTCGACTTGTCTGCAGATGCGATTAGCAATGGGATCTTGTCGGCACTGCATTGAACAGCATCAGTGGTTGGAGCACTAATTTGGATTTCATACTTCGTTCCACTGTTTAATGCAATAGGCAGTGGGTAGATCACTTGCGGGCCATTATAAACACCTCCGGTCATTTCACTCCAAGTTGTTGATCCCTGTTCTCTGATACCTCCGGTGGTATTCTTGCTGACTAATCCCGAAATTGTATAGAAATACAGACTAGGGAAATTGAAGACAAGGAGTCCGCCTGAAGGGATATTTGATTCCGTGTATTGAATGACGAAATTGTACTGGGTATTAGAGACACCAGAATAATTGGAATTTACGTTGAAATTGCTGACCTTAATATATTTCAGAGGGTTCATGTAACTTCCGACAGCGATGTCCTGCACTTCTTTGTACTCAGCAGCAGTTGTATCAAAAATGTTGTCGATCACCAGAACTGAGATAGTTTGTTCGCTCCCTGATATGACGAGTGGTTGTTGGATTCCAAAGATCGTCAAAACGAATTGAGTACCAGCAGTAATAGTTGTTATCTTTGAATAGATTTGTAGAGTGAAGCGCGTTTTGAATTCGCAGGCAACAGCTACTCCATCAATGGAGCAGCTGAAAGCCTCGTATGAACCGAGACCTGGAGAGTAGCCAGTTGAAGGCAGAGTAACAATGATTGCGGACTTCGCGCTCATCTCAATGTTCGTAGTTGTGATTGAAAGTACCAAATCAATCTTCTTCCCAAGAGCATTGAAATTCTTCTGAACTGTCACGGTATCCAGCGGACCCGGTGTCTGTAAATCTTCAGCTGCTGGCGTTCCAGCACTGTCATAGTTTGAATAAAGTACCGAAGAATCTCTGACAATGTAAGCACTCAGGCCTGTAGTGGCACCAAGGGATATGATATTTCCCACTACAATGGTCATTGGATCTTTCATCGCGAGGTTATCTTTTAGAATGAACGTAAGGTTAGTTGTACCTGCGTCGTAATAGCATGACTTAAAAGTTGACAACACTGCACCGCTTGCATCGGTGGCATAGCAGTAGAAATTTGAGCTTGTCAGCTGGCTAGCCAAGTCTCCTAATGAGAACAAGATCTCGGTATTGGATAAGAATGCTCCAATTGTGGAAGAGAACTGGAACATGAGAACGTTCCTGACACCCGAGATATTGTATCGGTATGTTGCGTTCGCGATTGTTAGTTGCTGCTCGGATTGAGGCACTGTTGCGCTAAACACGAATGTTTGATCACTTTGAGCGATGAGGTCACCCGAACTCGTGTAGAGCTGAATACCGAAATAGTTTTGATCGCCCGCTCCTTGCGAAATGTCAATACCATTAAAGACGATTGAGTACGTTCCTGGAGGGAAATCTTTCGACGGAGCTGTTGTAAGTGAGATATCAGCTTTCAAGTCAGTAGCACTTGTTACGGAGCAACTATATCCCGCTACAGTACACGTGAAGACTCCAGCACTAGGGAAAGAAAAGTAAAGCTTCGAGCTGTATAATGAGATAGTTGCATCTTTTGGGAAGGTGAAACTAGTTGTGAAAGTTATCGTGATCTGGACATTTTCAAGTCCTTTGATGAGGGAAACTGGGAGCGATGAGACATTTACACTGGCTGAGGAGGTGATTACGGCTGGAGTGAGCTGATTTTTGAGTCCATCCGGGCCATATTTGTAGAGTAGTCCGTCATTCAAAGATTCGACTAAATATGCTTTCGGCATGTTCAGTCCTGTGGAGTATGGGAAAGTAAAGTTGGTCACCGGTAGTTGAGAATACAAATCACCGCCAATTGGACAATAAGCACAGATATGCTTGGTTGAACTGCTATCTACGTAACCAAATGTCGTACACATCTCATAACTGGAGTATGTATAGGAAGGAATGCTTTGTATTTGGAAGATTGATGATTCATTGAAGTACCAGGTTCCGCAGTACATCAGTGCAGCACTGACGATGTTTGCTTCGTTTGTGACACCGTCGGCACTTGAGATCTCCTTAGTAACGAAATATGTTGTCACTTGCTGACCAACTTGATTTCCTTTCGCTCTGGATACCATCAGTTTGGAATCCAGAATGTCGTTTCCAGCAAAATTATTCGGGTTGATTGGCGCATAGTCCCTAACCGGAGTGTGTACGAAATAAGTGGTGTTGTAATCACCTCCAGTGCTTGTGTTGACAGTACCATTGTAGTTAGCGCCAACAGCAAGAGCAAACGCTAGCTTAGTGGTATTAAAAGCTGTTTGGACGGGGATAACGATCTGAATGGAGGAAGATTTCTCAAAATCAGTGGCATTTAACTCGACATCAATCGAGTTCCAGAGATGAACCGGTGCATTTGTGTCGTTCAGGCCAGGGTTGAAATAGCATTGATCATAGTTGGTCTGGGTTGAGTTACAATAAACTTTGTTGCTCGTATCTTTTTGTTCGTAGAATGGGACTAAATTGACGAAAAATAGTCTAAATCTTGTGGCGTTGGCCTTCTCGTCGGTTGTCGGTATTCCTGCAATTCGGAGCACAGCTGGGAAAGTTGACCCTGTCAAATGTGTCGGCTTGAATGAACTGGTTACATTTCCTGTCCAGAAGAAAGAAATACCAAATCCGAAGCTCTGGAACACCGTGGTAGTTGCTGAGTTGGAAACCGAGAACGAATTGATCAGGGCCTGAGAAGAAGTGGTGGTTCCGAAATTAATTGCGTCTGCATTGGCAGCGGTGATTGAATCTGTTCCTCTCATGTAGAAGAAGAAGTTGTTCTCTTGAACCAGAAAAGCTCCTGAAACGGACGTAATCGAAATATTTTGGAAAGTGAAGCGAACCTTAGCAGCATCACTTGGGTACTGAGAGCTCCAACCAGCTGAAGGAGAGAATCGAAGCGATGTATAGTTCCCATAATCTTGTGTGAATAGCTTCAGAGAGCAAATCGAGGTTGTCTCCTCAAAGGTAACAGTCGTGTCAGTTCCTGTGCAAGTGAGGATGCTGTCCTCTGCTATTGTGATCGAACCGGAAGTTATGAACTCAGTTCCGAAGCCAACATCAGGGGTACTTGGAATATCTGATGATCGAGAACTAACCTCGAAGATCAAGGAATAGTTGGTGAAGGTCGGGTCATACAATATTCCGTAAGTTGTGCTTGAAGGGTCACCCAATCCAGGCACAAGACCATGAACAAATTGGCCGCTACGATAAGCATCAAGGCCGTATGTATCAACACCATAGTAGGAGATGTTGAGATTTGTTTTGATCGACAGATCAGCAATGGTAGGTTGCCCTTGGTAATATTGGGAACCTGCACTATTTGAGATAGTAATTTGTCCGAAAGTCGAGGGGAGATCTGTGCCAGAGTAACTTGAGGGTATATTGAACATGAAAGAAATCGCGTGTGAAGTGTTCAGCCAGAGAGCTCCAACGTTAGCGCAGGTAATATCATTACTCGTTTCTTTGACGCTGCATAGTACACGACTATTTGGAGCGTTTGGAAAACTGTGGAGGATCGTCGAGGCTATTATGTTGATCGAGGCCGCAGTTGTTATGGTGACAGCAAATGAGCCATTTGGAGTGAGCTGATTCTCTTTCATATTGATGTAGATTGTGATGGAGTTGTAGACCGAGCTACAATCAGTACAATCCTTGAAAAATCCTATTAGAGATTGAGGGAGGTTTGCCGCGTGAGTGGCAGTGTAGTTTATTCCAAAGGCAGTCGTGATGCTGAGATCAGCCGAATCAGCGCTGAAGCTGTTTACATTGATGTTAGTAATCGAGCCACTCTCGATTGGGTTTCCGGCGTAATATGGCAACGTCATGAAGTTAATCCTGGCCGAGGCTACGGCATAAACTGGGTTGAGGATCGGACAAATCAGAGCAATTGTTGTCGATGTCACGAAGTCACTCTTGAAATAGATGTAGCGAGAAGAGGAGTTGGTGTCTGTTTGGGATTCAATTACATATGAATCGCTAGAAGAATTACAGGCACCGTAAAAACTTAATGAATTGTCCAAAGTAATCCTCAATCGGAATCCACCGGAAATGGCCACAGTGCCGGTGATAGTTGCTTCCAAGTTGTAGGTATGACCGGGACTTTGAGAAATTCCATTTGAACCAATCGACAATGTAGAAGCGACTGTGTCGATTTGTATCATTCCAGCGTATGGATTTGAATCGTAAGTCACAAAGTTCTCGTCGGCATCGTTGGAGATAGAATGAAGTTGTACAGGGCCATAAGCTCCCGAAGATAATGAAGCATCTGGATATGCTCCAAATTTAAGGTAATAGGTCCTACTTTTCAGCAAGGAAGCTTGATTGTTGGCTGAGTCGAGCAGCTTAACGTAGTATGCGTTATTGGAGAGGCTTGATTGTTTCAGTGCAAAAGTCGATTGATTGACGAAACTGCAGGTCGTGGTGTTGTAGTATCCCCATTCCATGATGCCAGAGTCCAATCCACCAGTGTAATCACTCGGGGTTGGCCCGCTAAGAGCGTAAGGCCAAACCAGCAGCAAGAAATCAGTGGATGAGATTTGGTTCTGGAGACTAAAGAGAATCGTGTAGTTATGCAAATCTCCAGCAAGCGTAGAATCTTGGCGTATGTCTTGAACGAGAATGCGCTGACTCATCCCTGGAAGAGCCAAGCATAAGATAAAAAGGATGCCTGCAAAGGAGGCTGATCGTGTTAGTGTGAACACTTTCATTAGCAATCTTCAAACTTTGATAATTATTTTTAAATGCTCTGTATAAATGTAAAAAATTATCTTTAGTTCAAATTAAATTAACTCTCATTCCAATGATTGATTGCAATTAAACGAGCGTTCGTACGTAATTTATCAATAATTATGATGCTCAAAAAACCTTTATTTGTCTAACTTAGCTTGTAGAATGGTGATATCTCTTGTGTCTCTGAGATTCCCTGATTTCATGAGAAAGAGTCACGGCTCCTCTATTTTAAAGTTGCATCATTATGTAACTCGAAAATCTATTCAAATTAATTCTATTGGTGGGCCTCTCTCACGAGAGAGAGTGAGGGCACATAGTTTTCTGTGATTTTTGCTATCTACAATGTGCACCTCTCAGATGCTCTTTGGGGCAGTTTTCATATTTCCGAAACTGCTAATTTAGCAGAACGAATCTTTCATCTTTGTTTTCAGCAAGGGTGATACAGCCCTGATCAAAGCTTCTGATTGCGCAAGAACTCTAAGAACGTTATCGAGCAAACTTTTTGGCAACTGGAATTATTTTATCTTTAAAATTTGTAAGAACTCTGATTAAAGTATTTGATTGATATCTGTTTCTTCATGCATTAGAACCGCAGCGGCAAATAATTTTATGGAAGAGAAGTTGTGGAAAAGGCACATGTTGTCACAAGTAATGTTAAATTTTTTCAAAATTTGTTTCTTTACTGAAATCTACATAATAAACACGGGTTTAGGCATATTTTGAGTTATCTTGATAGTTTGTTTTGTCATTAAAATGTTAGTCAAAATCGATATGCTATGGTAGAGAGAGCACAACCACAAACGTTTAGAGTTTTGCTGTCAAAACCAAAATTTACTTTGAGCTGATGATGATATTTCTCACGCACAAAGCTGTTTCAACAGTTTGAAGAGGATAAATCAGCAGCTCTTTCGTGGAATTGTTATCTCCTTTGTACTCTAAAACCTTAAAAGACCATAACAACTGATTAATTATGAAACTTGGTAGGGTATTTTGCAATTAACCTGTATAACTCAAACTTATTTTGGAATTTAGAGCTGTTAGATTATTTTATTGATATCGCATTTTAAACATCTATTTTCTCTTCATAATGTGGAGTAGATATTTTTGTTGGTTTCAAGAAATTTTAAAATATTGAGAACTGAGTGAGAAAAAGTGTTTTCTCTGACTTATTTTCCTTCCCTTGTCCAACTATTTGGTGCTTGAAAACAATATCGTATAAATGCCTTTTCCGTAGTTAAAATGAGGTTACTGTTAACTCAGAAAAACCTGGCTCTGGCAATCAATAACAAAGAGCCAGCTCTGCTCAAATATTTTGGGAATCAAAATACTTAACTTACTCAATAATGCTCTTATTTTCGATTCTTCCAAATATCTTCATACTTTTACTTCGTCGAGAAACACACTCACACGGGGTGAATACTGTCTACAAACAAAAAATTGATACATCTGCTTGCTACTAAACCTGATGATCATTGAGGTTTGTCTGAAATACCTGCTAATGAGGCAGCGAGGGTAGATATTTAACATATCATGCGTCTTTTCATCTTTATTTCGAAGTTCATCTGATCACGAGTTTCGTGAGAGAAAAGGAAATCCTCCTTGTGCATGGCGGAGTACTTTGGAAAAAAGATTTTTAGAGAAATCAATGGTATTATATCGCATTGTTCTCGACTTAAGATCTTTGAAGAAAGTCCTCATGGCTGCTAAAAAAGAAGGACCTTCACTGTAAAGTTGCATCGAAAAGTCGGATTTTGTTCTCAAGTTATGAAACATTCTTCGATTCGATTGTAACTAAGCGAATGGCAATTAACTCCATCGAATTTTACAATTTTCTAATGGAAGCAATAATTGATAAGTAATTACTGACAGGTTTAAGATGACTTATTTATCTCACAGGATGATGCTGGAGAAGACATTTAGATCGTAATCAATGCAAAGAAAAGTATATTCAGGGTACTACACCGTTGAGCTACTTCCAATGTCTAACTTTTGGATATCCTTAAAGACGTTTAGGAGATTTAAGTCCAGAGCAGGAATATGCGTTGGACAAATTCCGTGGTGAGGTTAAAGCAATGGGAATCTCCAGTGACCAGTTCGATGATGGATATTTGCTACGATTCCTCCGAGCACGCAAGTTCAATCTTGAAAAAACAAAGGAAATGTGGACAGATTTCATCAATTGGAGGAAGAAGAATCAAGTTGATGAAATTAGCGTATGCATCTCAAAATTGTATCTGTTGTGCTGATGAGCATAGAATTTTAATTTCAGTGAGGTTGACGAATTAAAGAAGGCTTGGCCCCATGGATATTTTCGAACTGACAAACTTGTAACTGCTGAATTTTTTTGCATTTCTATAACTTTGATATGGGTTTAGGGACGCCCAATTTATATCGAAAGAAGCGGTCTCCTTGATATCAAGCATTTATTCCAACTCACCAGCCAGGAGCGGCTAGTCAAATACCGAATTCAGACATATGAACGTCTTGTAAATGAGATTCTGCCTGCTTGCAGCCATGTAGCCGGACGAAGAATTGATCAAATCTGCGCAATAATCGATTTGAAGGGATTTTCTTCCAGATTTTTGTCGAAGCAAGTCTTTGAATTTATCAAACTCATGAACAGTATCGGGCAGAATTACTACCCTGAGGTGATGGGAAAGTAAGTCTCTTTCGTTATTGTTATCTTTGTCTTATACTCCTCTCTAATCTTCATACCTTTGATGACATTGCTGGCACTCCTGCGTTCGGTTTAGGATGTATATTATTAACGGACCAATGATCTTCACAGGGTTATGGTCGATGATCAAGCCTCTAATCGACGAAAAAACGAGGTCAAAAATCGAAGTTTTAGGTTCCAAATATCAGAAGAAGCTCTTGGAAACCGTAATAGATATAATTGATTTTTTACAAAATTGAGAACCATTAGATTGACGATGAGAATCTACCAGATTTCCTTGGTGGGAAGGTAACAGTTGCTGAATACGGGCCAAATTTGACCAAAGAGCAAGGACCATGGGTGATGAGTGAGAAGAGACCGTAGCAATTCCAAATATTCTTATTATTAACGATTCTACTAAAAAGTCTGTCTGAATTGACCGAGCCTAAGGAAAGTAATAACCGAAACGAGATCTTTGATAAAGCTGAAGCAGATTCTCAGAAACCAAAATATGAGAACGGCCACGTAGCAGAAGAACGTTTATACTCAAGATTGCCTGGAGAGATAAAAAATCCGCACACACAAGCTCCCCTTTATGATTCTCTTCCACCATCATATAAAAAGGTAATATTTTTCACTGATTATTGAAATTGACCCTGAAAAACTTGAATTTTTAGAATACAATGCATAAATATTAATTCAGAGCTCGCTCATGACTTCTGACGAACCATCTCACATGAAGCGCTTCAAAGCAAGCAGGAATCGATGAAATTATGAGAAGCGATTTCAGAGGAAGTTGTTCGTCAACAAAATTCATAAATTACAATGTTGATTATGGAAATATATTCTTGTAAATAATAAATCATTTGTCATCATCGAGAAATGTTTATAGACTTTTGTTACACTCATATCAGTTGATCTCCAGATCTCTTGTTATTTCATACATTTATGGATTTGTGATTATTAGAAGCTTGTTGTTTGGATTGGTGAAAAATCTATCGATTTATTAGTTTGGTGGGGTTTTCTTGAGTTCAATATCCAATTTGAAAAAAATAAGGTTTTAGGCTGCTATCGAGGGAAACTTTCCAATGTTGTGAGCAATCTCTCTACGCAAACGAAAAAATTCATCATCCAAATCTTATATTTATTTTAATAAGAAAAACAGAACCAACAAAAGGCAATTAGAACCGAATGCGAGGTAAGTTCGCAGCAACCCGATGTTTTTGAATCCAAGGCGATTAAGCTCATTCTTTGAAACTACTCGGCTCCTCAATATTTAAAGTGGGCGTCTTAACAATGACTTCAGTTTGTTTTCAAAATGCTTGCCCCTAAAAGACTTTACTGATTGCATGCGCATTCGAACTAACAAACCTAGAAAACCTGTCAAAATCACAGATCTTTAGACCTCCTTGGCTTCGCATACTTTTTTCTTTTAAGTTGCATCACTTCCCTCTCACTTGATGCTAACGGTCAACATCTCATTTGTGTCCACTGTAGAGTAGACTGCCGAACATCTCCGCGCCTTTATCGATAAATTACTCATTTCCATAGCTGTCTAACTATCTAAAGTGTTTTAAATCGATGACTCTCATAAAATTACTGAATTAACACATTATTTCATAGTTTCATACAGAAAATTATAGTTCCATTCTATCATATCCTATCATATCCCATGGAGAGTAAATCCCTAGCAACAGTACGAAAATATATGCTGAGTAATTTATTTATAAAACTTCATTTTGACTCTCTTTACAGAAAAATGAAATGTCATCAAATGAGTTAGGCTAGTTATTCAGTTTAATAAAATTATCTGATTAAACATAAAACATTTAACTTGGATAATCTGTTTTTGGAAATGATATCGAATAAAAATTAGAATAGTAGGACAACCACTGAGAACGACATTTTTTTTCGTTATTAAGTAAGTCAAGGATTCACCTAAGTCATCGATAGGTGAGAGTAAGCTACCGTAAGGCAGTTATAAATGCAGAACAAATCTTAAAGTCTTGTAATTTTTCTAAAATTCCCAGGTTTTCTTCGCGTATGATGAGAAAATCGCTTACAAATGACAATAGTTGTCCCAAGAAATGACTTTTCCTCCAACTATAAGTCTATATGTTTTTAATTAATGCTGTGGCTCCAATATCAAAGGGAAAAAGAGGGATGCTAGACGAGAAAGCAATTGGTTGGGACTAGTGAGGTTCTGGTTGGAGTCCCTGATAACAATTTCGAACATTTGCACTCCTTGAAGTCACACAAGATAGAGTATTGGAATTCTTTTACGAGGAAGTCAGATAAATCGCAGTGTCACCTTCCAATTTCGGGGCTTCCGACTTCAATGAAAAGAGGATGTGCTGAGAGAGAAACCCTAAGCATTGCACGCTTATTGAAATTGTTGAGCGTTAATTCTTATTGAACACTCTCATAATATTGGACAGGTCAGAGTATTCACGGCTAATAGGTATATGAGCCAAATAAAGCACTACTATAGGACCCTCTCTCTGATTTATATCCTCACTTTAGTGAAATCCGCTTAAAGAACGCACCATTTCTGCTATTCTCAGAAACCAGCAATTTTACGTTCTAAGATAAAAACAGGCAAGTTTTTTATCTGAACAATATGTAACAGTACTATTCTGAAAACTTAGTTTAATACTTCAGAGTGATTCGCTAGAAGGACGCTACCTGACTCTGCCTTGAGTAAGCCAACTTTGCACACCGTCAGTTATAACCGAGAAGCAAGAAGCAAAACTATGACTTTAGATTTGATTTTTTTATCAGATTTCATCGACTCTCAAGCAGACCATAGCTTCCATAAGGCGGTATTATTTATTTTCTTCAAGGACAGACCAAAGAAACCTTTTTAAAAGGGGTCATCATTCATTTGGAACATTTCATAATAGAAAGGGATCCTTTCATTTATCAGACGTTTTTTCTCCTTGTCCAGTTTGTATACCTGACTCACACATAGATTATTCACGAGTTGGCCAGTTTGTTGAAAATAAACGCTTTGTCCTTGTTAATTATGATAACAGTTATTTTTTACTACTTTGACACCGCTTTCGAGTCTGTGTGCACTGGACTTATTTTGATAATTGAATAACGTTGATAATTCATTCAACTGGCACTGACCAAGATGCAATTAGCGACTTTAAATAAGCAGAGAAAATTAGCTTAATAATCAAAAGATAAATCCAAAAAGTTTTAAGACCTATCTATATTTCTCCTAATGGGCTGCGGTGCTAGTCACGAAGAAAATCCAAATGAAATCAAATCTGAAATGAAATGGACCAAAATTCCAGAATTGGATGATGTATACTACCATGGTTCTTCTATATTTAACGAAATTTCTTTTTTCGTAGTACTTTAAGTCCGCTTCTGAATTCCTTGAGGGTCTCGAAGATCTCCGTTCCA
>ENA-UOUE01001977-UOUE01001977.1-compost-metagenome-genome-assembly--contig:-NODE-1977-length-10868-cov-4.782092_pt1 | contig 10868 bp, 9 predicted proteins | sample MGYA00238146_ERZ747223 | MGnify/ENA primary metagenome ERZ747223 (study PRJEB28781, sample SAMN06268865) | compost metagenome | isolation source: single cell | place: USA: California, Emeryville, Joint... | reverse complement strand
AAAGCTTGCCTACTGGGTCGACCAATCTCGCTTTCCCATCCGAAGTTGTGAAGGAGTCGTATATTTCATCTCACCAAGTGAAGCCAGGCTCTGCCCTTGCTCACTTCATCGTCCCGATGCACTCTGCCCAATCAGACGCCACGCGGGCTGCAGGTAAGATTATCCCGCTTCTCTTACGTTACTAAATGCTCTTTCTTAATAAGATCCTAAAGACTTAGAGAGCCAGGAGAACGCTAAGACTCAAGAGACTGAGAGTAAGCAAAAAACTGATCTAATTAGAAATCTCATGTTTTTCCTTGAATAAATAGATAATAAAGAAGAAACTGTCATTGAAGTCGTAAATGAAGAGGGCAAAATAGAAACCATCGAGGACACCGAGAACGCGTTCGTGTATGAATTAAACCCGATGGTCCGCAGATACATTGCGGTTAACAGCACCTTGGATCAGTTCCATGTGAGCCTCACCATTGTTCCTAAAGCGGACGGTTTCTTGAACTTCAGAGTGCCTGCTTCGACTTTCAATTTCATATTGAGGCCAAATTCGGCTTGGGACCTTGTGACTCTTGTGAAGATATTCCCTGAGGTCGACTGGGGCGACTATGAGTTCAAATATACTATTACTAAGCTTGAGAATCCTGGTGGAAACAGGCCTCCTGCTGCTGATGACCAAAACAAAGGCACCCCGACAAAACCGCTTTTAAATATTAGAAAAATTGATGTGTCGGGAATTGGGAGTGAAGATATTAGAAGATGCGAGCAGTGTGGCAGTGTGAACAGTGCAAGCAATTACTTATGCATAGACTGTCACCATGATTTCCTGAATTAGAAAAAACTCCTTTCATAATAAACTAACAAAAGGATTCCATTCCATTCCATGAATTTAGAGTTGCTACATAGCCTAAATAGAAACCTTTACAGTTAAATAATCGTACAAACCTAAAACAAAGCAAGTTAGCAAATATTGAAGGTGTCTCTAATACTTCAGCATTATAATTCTTGCCTTAGTGAGAGGAAAATCAGACTCTGATTGCTTTGAATGATGGCTGCTTCATGCAATAAGCATTGCAAGAACAGTTGTGAAAAGATGTAGCTCAGTTATCTAATACAAGCTTTCTGATTGTGAAAATTGAATAGATATACTTTTAGCTATTTGGATTTCATAGAGCAGGTTAACTTAGCACTCTAGATTAAATTCTTTTCTCCAATTACAAGCAGCTTTGATCGCCTCGATTGAATACTTGTTAATCGGGTTCTTTTTGAGGTTAAGCTCGCTCAGGTCCTTCCAATGAGTATTTTTGCATAGTGCTGTAGCACCTCCTTCATAAATCCCATTTCCCTCCAAATGTAGGATGCTAAGGCAAACCCAAGATGAATTGTTACTCAAAGCTTCTGCTCCAGCTTCCCCAAGTTTATTCGTGTTCAAATCAAATTCTCTGAGATTAATCCAACTCGTGTTTTTGCTGAGCGCTTCTGCTCCTCTCTCACCAATCGAATTCTCTCGCAAATTTAGGTAGTTTAGATTCGTCCAGCAGCTATTCTTGCTTAATGCTTCAGCGCCACTATCCCGAATAGCGTTTCCGCCTAAACTCAGCCGCTCAAGTTTCTGCCAGGATATATTCTTGCTCAATGCCTTCGCGCCGTCTTCACCGATCAAATTGTCATCTAATCCCAAGAGCTCTAGATTTTTCCAAGTGCTATTTTCGCTGAGAGCAATAACGAAATTATCAGAAATTGCGTTCCTGTCTAAATAGAGCGAGCTTAGGTTTACCCAACTGGTGTTCTGAGCAAATCCGACATCTTCACCAGTGCCGATATTGTTGCCGCTTAATTCAAGGACGGTTAGCTTCGTCCAGCTGTTGTTTTTACTGAGAGCGCTCGCGCCTTTCCCAGTAATAGAATTGTCTTTCAGATAGAGATCTTTTAAATTTTTCCAGGTACTATTTTTGCTGAGTTGTTCTATTCCCACATCACCGATAGCGTTGATTTCAAGGTTCAAAATCTCTAGGTTAGTCCAACTGTCGTTCATGCTGAGCGCTGCTGCTCCTTCATCGCCAATTGTATTATTCATCATACTCAAAAATTTCAGTTTTGTCCAAGTTCTGTTTCGACTTAATGCTACTGCGCCTGCACTACCGATGGAATTAGTGTCCAAATACAAACCCTCGAGATTATTCCATACCGCGCACTTACTTAAAACTTCAGCTCCTAAATCGCTAATCAGATTTTTTGTCAAATCCATCTCAGTGACATGTGACCATTGCTGGCTTTGGCTCAACGCGAGTACTCCAACGTCACCCACTAATAGCTCCCCGATGTAGATCCCATTTGACTCTTTCGGATTTGGATCCTCTAGCAACTCCGTTATAGCGTTTGGAAGATTTTTTGGATTCACGTTGACTTTCTGGAGTTCTTTCTTTTGGTTTAGGCCCTCCGTTTGAAGCAGTTCTTCAAGCTTTTCGAGCTTATGAGCGTCGCTTTGGAGCATAGTCGAGAAGATTCTTGCTTGAGATTCTGTCAAAGGCGCTTTGGATAATATTTCATCAACTGCTGAATGATAAGCCTGCTCATCGCTGCATTCACTTCGGCAGTTTTCAATCTTCTTGCAAATCAGATCTCCGTTTAATAGTTTCAGCATCATTAGCCCTAACGTGTAGAATTCCTCATCCTTCAGGCCTGATTTCCAATTCGAAGTGGATTCATTCGTCTTTGCTTCCTCTAATGCGTTCGTTGTGGTAGGTTTCTTTTTCTCGTCAATTGTGGGTAAAGCAACTTGGTATCGGTTACTTAGACAATATTGGGTTGGTTCGGGATCGGAGGTGTAGAAGATGCTTTCAGGTCGAAGTAGTTTTGTGATATTTCTCATCCTTAGACCATCACTGAAAAAGTGGATGTCCTTGACGAGATTGTCGATCATCTTGGTGAGGTCAATCTGGCTGGTTTGTTGAGTCTTGAGGAAATTGCACGATGTTGAAGTTACAAAAGCCATTTTACCCTGGCTGATGGTAAATGTATCTAGCAGAACAGTGTGAGGGTCTCTGTGGTAGAGATGTAGGAGCTCTTGAACAAATAAGGTTGCAGCTGCATCATAATCCTGCATAGTTAGCTGTGCATGGCGGTCCAATGCTCTAATTGTACAAAGTTGATTGGAACTTATTGACCTCGCCGAGTACGTGAGGTAGTAGGGCTCAATATCTGGTTCTGAAGTTGAGAGCTCTTGCAAATCGTAGTAATCCGACAACAATTTTTCAGGGATGATACAGTCATACTTATTGACAAGTTTCATGAAATCTAATTTGTAAACTTAGCGATTAATTCTTGCCAGAACAACTAGAACAATACTTTTAATAACGATTTTAAATTTCGTACTTGGCATGTCTTTTGAAAACCTATATCGCTTAGAGGTGAAGTAATTACAGTTTTTTCTTAGATGAGGAAATTGGATCGAGAAAATTTGGTCTTGACCAATATCAATTATGATGTACTCCTTGACTTGAAGTTAATATTTATTGCGCTTCTTATCGCTTGGGCGGGCTGGAAAAATACAATGGTTGTTTTTGTTGAATGTTTTGATTTAATGAAAAGTGTTAAACAAAAAACAAAAAAGTTAATATCAAATTATGAACGGAATTCCATTAAATTCGCTCATTGTGCATCTCACACACACACGGACATATGGTTCTTAGCTGCGAAAAAATTATATTTTAATCCAATAGCAGATTTCAACCTCCGATCCCAGAAAAATAGACTGAGATTGCTCAAAGAATTCGCATCTTCCAGGAACACGTTAGAAGAATGTTCCTCGAGGAGAAACTCTTTCAGCGGGGAAGAAAAGCCTTTCAAATCCAATCACTTCTGGGACCATCAGTTCAACATAACCGAGTTTACGGTTATTATTGCTTTGTCTCCCGGGAAAAATGCTATTCTGGCCATAGAACGCGTTCCCAGAATTGATTGAAAGGAAAGACTCTCCCATCCTTTGATCTGAGTCTATAAAGCTCGAAAGCGCACGGCTAAACCATTCAAATGATTCGATCGCATTTGAACCATTTATCGCGCACTCTAAAGCAATTTCTTGCAGTAATTTCATTTCTACTGGATTAGAAATTAATGCGATGTAATTCTGAGGGAGTTTTTCAACCTCCTCCACTTTCTTTGTGACTTTTATCTCAACTATCGCTTTTTGGAATTCCTCGCCACCAACTTCAAGCTTCACTTTCTTCGTCAATTGAGACTCTTCGTAGTTATCTTCTTCCTCTCTCCAGTGAGACTCCGCGAAGCTCTCTTCTTTCTCCTTGTAAATACTGGTGGAACTAGTCTCTGCCATATCTATTTCCACATGACTGTTCGCTTCGTGCTCCTCTTTCATATGCTTTCGAAGGCTGGATTGATAGTAGTAAGTCTTAGAGCACACTTGGCAGGAGTATTTCACTCTATCCTGTGAGTTATAGTGAACTTGCACATGTTGTTTTAAGTTAGATCCACTCGAAAAGGTTTTGTGGCAAACCCTGCAGAAGTAAGGCTTTTCGCCTGTGTGAAGAGTCTCATGGCGCTTTAAATTAGATTGTTGAGTGAAAGCGCGACCGCAGTATTGGCAGACATAAGGTTTTTCTCCCCTATGGATTCTTTCGTGTTTTTGGAGAGAGCAGAGTTGATTAAATTCTTTTCTGCAAGTCTCTAAGTAGCAGTAATATTTCTTTTGTTTGGTGGGCTTCTTTTGGCTAATAGGTTTAACGTACTCATAGGCGCTCTCTTTGAAGGAAAGATTTTCAAAAAGCTCGGAGCCATCATCTTGGCTTTGGAACAGGTCGCCGAAGATTTCGTCAAAAGTAGTATTGAGAGGGGTGATCATAAAAGTAATAGTAGGTAGTTAGTGACTTTAGTATCACAATTGAATTGAATTTTAATTATTTCTAATTCGAATCAAATCGGTTATAAAGCTTTTTTCCTTCATGAAGTTTAAAAATCCATACTGGTTTTAAAAAAATCTGATCGGAGATACGCTAAACAAGATCTGAAAAACTCATAAATTTAAAAAGGCACATATTATTGGATACAAATCAGAAGCATTTCCAGATAGTATTATCAGAAACGTAACAGTTCAAGAAATTCATAAAGTTGCATTCATTTCTGATGAAATGATGAGTCACATTAAAATGCAGCACAAACTCGTAAAGTTTGATGAGATCTTTTGAGACGTTACAGAATAGAAGCCAAAATGCCCAATCTACCCCACTTTTCCATCGAAAAATGCATTGTCCTTTGCTAACAAATCTAAATATAGACAACTAACTAAGAGAGCCAATTCGGCAATTGTAAAGCGATATGATTAGAAACATTAATTGATATCATATGTATTCAATGGCCTACTAGGTGGCCAAAAACTTTGCTAACTAATGGGCATATCACGATGTTGTCTTTCGATGATTGAGAAACTTCATTAAAGATCCATAAATGAATTCAGAGCAACAGCGGTGGAAAATGTTAGAAACATCTAAAAAGTGACTGTCAAATGTCATAAGACTCTCTTTTTTCATAGATAAGTAAAATGCTAGTCATCCATAGAGAAACGAGGCATTGACTCTTTGTGAAATTGATTCAGATCCAAACATAATCCTAAACATAATCCTAAATAATGCAATTTATGTCAATCTCTAGATATTATGATAAACCTTTTTGCTGTTTCTAACTACAAAGACGAGCACTCGGCGCCCAGGGTAGCAATATCAAGCGTTTGCTTGAACCAACTTGAAATCTCACGAATTTCATCAACCTTAGTAAGTTTCACCAAACTTAAAACTGAATACCGATGCTCTTGCTCTTTGAAAATTTCTGTTCCAACTCAGATTGAGGGCACTATTTTCGCGTCAGATTCTCTGACAAAACTTATTTGTGAGGAAAATCAGATTTGGTTATTTTTTGTTTTTCTTTCAGTAAAAGTGGTTCCAAAATTTGAAAATCATTGGGATCAGTTTTTAGGTTATGAGTTCATTTTATCACGAATATTACGCAAATATTACGTAATATAAATCTATTTTGTGAGATTTTTATTTCAATTACAGCATTACAGTAATAACACAGCAATAAACGGATAATTACCGATCTCATAAAATCTATCAGAATGGGAGTAAGAAATATCACGGTGACAGAACCCAAACTTAGTGACGATATGGAGCTCTTTGAATACACGACAATTGAAAAAATCTTCCACAAAGTCCATTATTACTGATGAATAGTCCTTTCCATTCCTCAAAAGCAATGTTTAGGAGTGAAATATGATATTAAATGATGAAAGCTACTTAGATTTTATACTTTGAAAAACTCTGCATCCGAAAAGTCTGCCCGAGCTAAGTATCCCTCGTATTTATTCAAGGGTTCAATAACTCTGTATGATATGAATATCAGCATCAATTAATTTTGAAAAACTGGCTTTGTGAAGAACAAAACACAACTTCAACATGGACTCAAGCGAAAATAAACAATGGAACGTTCTCACAAATTCTCAACATGGGGCAAAAATTATGTTTATTATGGAAGAATAGGTTTAATTAACTAAAACTCTTGGAAAAATAACCGGATCTCCGCTGCTCAGCCATAATACACTCTCAAATGCAGGGGTGAGCTAGTCGGGTGCAAAGATGCCTTTGAAAAGCCTTTAGGACCCCTAAATAGGAATTTAATCTGGTCTTGAGGAGTTTAATAAAAACACTTACTGAAAAAAACTTGGAGTTATATTTTTGAGAAATTGCACTCAGATCAGATTCGATCAGATCGGGAATGAGATCCGTCAGAAAAAGTGGTACGAAGTTTGGCAACATCGAAGAAATTGGATTTGTATTTTCATACAATTACTCGCTGTTGAGGCCGCAGAGTTGAGTAGTGTCGATTACTTAGTTGAATTTAGAAGGATTGCATTTACACTGCAAGAATATTGGATGAGAGTATTAAAAAACCTTGAAAAACAATTCAATCTGACGAAAAATATTGTTGTGCTCCTACTTTTTTTGCAGGTAACTACGTTTTCCCTGGAAAGCTTCAAAAATTACAAGATTCTCATTATACTGAGAATGTTAAGAGCAAAAGTGAAACCTCCAGAATTGAAATAAAAGAGTCTAATTTTATTAACTATCATTTATGTCTACTGAGTCCAATACGTTCATTTCCCATGCTAATAGCTCACTCTTTACGCTTATTCAAGAAGCGATTTAAGTCGATGTTGGATCTTAGAACTTTTTTCAGAGAAATTTCACTCATGTTTCAAACTTTTGATAACAAAAATTCGAAATCACAACATTAACAGTTTGCTCAGGTTCAACAACTGCTGAAAGCTACTCTCGCAATCCTGAAAGTGCGAAAGCAGCAAAATACAGTAGTAGGAGTAACAAACAATCAAATAGCAGGTTTAGATCTCAACAAAAGACACAATTCAATATGAATTAGTAAATCGAGTGTACTACTTTCGATAATTGAGTCGAATACTGGGTTTTCATGTCGTACAGCGTTATCTCGAGAAATAATAGATTCGTAAGATTCAAATTTTTTTTCACCAGAGTAAGAAAAATGTTCTGTTAACTTTGGAACCAAAGAGCAAGTTTCACTTGTACTTTTCGAAAGTTTTTTGAGAGATATGGTAACAATTGAACTCCGCTACAAGTTTTACAAAGGGAATTAACCATCAATAGGTACGCATAACAGTGATATATGTTTTTCTGACTTCGTGTATGCGAAAATACTCATGAAATTTACAACTAGGAATGAAATAATTCTCATTGTTCCGAACGCTTTAAATCTTCCTGATATCATGACTGTCGATCCTATCCTGATCTTCATTTTTTGAAAGCCGGAAAGTCATGGCTATAATAAGCAGGCTGCAAGAGGAAATTCTAAAAAACGAGACATTAGTACTAAATATGTAAAGCGAATACCTTTGTAAGGCGTCTCTTCTTCATAAATTATTTTTCCGGTTCCAAAGTCAAGCAAATGCGCTTTACGGCAATATGTGATTTTCGTCAGACTATCTCCCTTTGGGCTCCATTTTACTGAGTAAACTTCACCTGTAAAAAAATTATATACAATCCAGTTAAGTCGAAATATAGATGTTTGTAAATGTAAAATAGATGTTTCATGTGCTAAAATTACCGTCCTTGGAATCACCAATTTCTTTGATAACCTTGGATTCACGTCGGTCATAGATTTTCACAACCCTGTCCTCTCCACCAACAGCGACTATATTATTGTCAGTGGGGCAAACATCGAGACACCAAGCAATGCCTACAGAATGATAAACTATCAGACAATACCATCAAGCGGGATACCGTCAGTATTGTTTATTTCAAAAGGTGTTTTGAGAGTAAACATTTTTTTCTCAGCATCAAGTATGTTTAGTGTTTCGTCAGATATGATGTATAGCAATGATTCCTCGAAACTCTTCCCCCATCTGCACCGTGTGTTCGTACCTAGATGCGTTTAACTCAGGAATAATTAAGAGAGAGTTTATCAGGAGTTCGGAAAATGACTTCACGAGTTAGTAGTGTGAAAATGTTACCGCCTCCTTCCAGCTCGAGAAACACCTTACAATCATTCGTATTCATATCAGAAATCATACACTTGCAGCCAGTGGCCATGGCTGTGCTGTTTCCATCTGGATGAAAATCGAAACTGTCGACGCAATCATGTGACTAGTAGCAGAAAATCGTTAGAAAATGAATGACAAGGAAGTAATAATTTGAATCAAAATCATAATACAGCAGATGAATAAATACAAAGGAATGTCTCTTGTTAAACTCCGAATGCCACTTCGCTTTCTTGGCAAGTTTTACGGAGTAATTCCTCTTTGATGAGTCGTATCCGACATTGAAAACGTGATATGATATCGAATACTTTAGTGGTATCGCACCAATGACATTCCTTCGAGCATTATAAGTCACATCTCCGACCCCGGTTACTAAAGATTTTTAATATAACTTTTGTTAACAATCATGTTTACCTCCACGTACATCACAAAAGGAGAATATCTTCCGTATATGTGTTTTCTTTGACACATCGAATATTTCCATATGGGCACTTTTACGAGAGGAGTGATGAAGAGATATCAAAAGTCCTGTCCCTGATATATTATTGAGATGTGTCCGAGAGTCAGCGTCTTTTTGGCGATACATACAATGAAAATAAGTAATGCAGTTTTATTGTGAGTTAACCCTTTTCATCTTGAAGCTTCGGTCCATCAAATCGTGCGCGAACCTCTCTTTTTTCAAGATTTGTGATGCCAATCTGATTTTTCTGCCATGTGCTCCAAACGAGAAGTTTTGGGGAATCCAAACCTGAGATACGAAATCCAATGAATAAGGATTTGGGAGAGATAAGCCGACAATGAACAAGAATACGAACTTACATTAGTTTGTGAAGAAACAATAGCTAACCGAGAAGATATTCGCTCGATTTGTAGTAATATTACCTGGAATACTAGTTGCTTCTTGTCCTTTGTCATTAGTTAACTCCGGCCCTTTTTGGATTTCTAAATAAGAGCCGTCTTTCATGTCTGCGTGATCTTTGGGACCACGACTCAGCATCTTCGAATGTTAAAATCACCTATAGATTTAAATCAGGATATCTTAATTGCTCAGTAATGCTTTTTTTATACTGGAAAAAGTACATCAAACATTCGCAAACATAGAACCTACAAACAAGCTTCTAGCTGCCAATAGTATTAGCGAGCAATATTTTAATGACTAAACTTCTTCCTTCCGTTACATACCAAAACTGGCTCTTATAGAAACATCTTTGCATCTTAATAACAGTTTTTCTTGACATCTTAAGTAAATTAGTTTCGGTATCGATATCTTTTTTCTTAAATTATTTTTTACTACTTTAATAGCATTCCAATGGTAACCGAAGCAAAATGACGAGTAAAAGCGTGCCGCATAAACTAAGGAAAGATAAAATCGAAAACACGCAGTATATTCAAGGCGATTTTTTAAAAGCAGATTCAATCGAGGGCAGCCTCTTTACGTCATCAAAGAAAGAGTGTTCCAGAGCCTTGCGAGCAGATATTCTTTCAACAGGATTCATCTTCATCATTAACCCGAATAATTCTCTCGCGTCTGCATCTGTCGTCTGGATGTCTTCTCCAGGTCCTTTCGGCTTGAATTTTGGGAACTCCTTGGTATAATTTGGCAAACTACTAATGCCAGGCCAGGTCGTTTCAGTAGGCGTCCCGAAAAACCTGAAGATTTTGTAAAGTTGATCTATTTGGCAGTCTCCCATAAAAAGGGGCCTTCGATTTATCAGCTCGCCGAAGATACAACCAACTGACCACATATCGATCTCTACGGCATATTTTTCAGTGCCTAATAGGATTTCTGGTGCTCGATACCACAACGTGACGGTATCTTTCGTGTATTTCTTGAAAGGCTGTGAGAAAGTCCGTGCCAGTCCAAAATCTGCAATTTTCACTCTTCCTTCTTTGCTGATGAGTAAATTCTGAGGTTTCAAGTCTCTATGCAACACTCTCATCGTGTGACAGAATGATAAGCCTTGAAGGATTTGGTACATTATTGCCTATTACAAGAGAAGAGAAAATTGTAATGCTTGCATTGCTTTAATGAAGTTACCTTCACGGTCAACAGAGGCAAGGGTCCTGTGAAAGTATCAATGTATTTTCTGAGGTCTCTGTCAAGGAATTCGAAGAGCATGTGCAACTTGCGAGATTCTTGACTATAATACATATTCTGCATGCTATACAAGTAGGTATCTTCAGACAAAAAGTTTTAAGAAATGCTTACTAGACGATATTAGGGTGCTTCAAGGTTTTAAGAAGAGCGATTTCTCTCAGAGTAGTGGAAGGTATGCCCTCATCTTCTCGTTCAAGCTTC
>ENA-UOUE01001974-UOUE01001974.1-compost-metagenome-genome-assembly--contig:-NODE-1974-length-10881-cov-2.380785_pt1 | contig 10881 bp, 6 predicted proteins | sample MGYA00238146_ERZ747223 | MGnify/ENA primary metagenome ERZ747223 (study PRJEB28781, sample SAMN06268865) | compost metagenome | isolation source: single cell | place: USA: California, Emeryville, Joint... | reverse complement strand
GAGAAATCAGTGTGTTTTTTTGGTTGAGGAACCTCTTTCGAGAAGCTCTGTGCAATAAAATCACTTCACATTAATTAACCAAATTGCGAAATCCCTGTAGACAATTCTAACTGAGAAAGAGTGAATTCTTCCAATGAAGTAGCTTACTAATTATGCGCCAGGTACTGAAAGATCAACCACGCTTTAGAAAAATAATAAAAATTATCTGTGTCTTGTGCTAACCGAAAGAAGCTGATTAGACATTCTTTGTGAAAGAAGAAAATTGTGGAAAATTGTCAACGCAACAAATTTTCTCATGCTTTCTTTTTTTCTTAAATCCTTCCAAAGACAGCCTGAATTAACGGAAAGGCTATTAAGTTGCTTGGTTGAGTTTTGAATTAAAAGCACTATTTTCCATATAATTACGAAATCAATCCAAAGCCAAACCGAAACTTCAATACGCAAGTTTCATCAGCAACAGGAACAGAGATTAATTTAAAAAACAAGCATTCGTAAGATAATCTATTCAGACTTTGGGCATAAGAATAAGAATTGCGAAATTGTGAAGGCTTTACCATCATATTTCGGCTTCAACGTATTGAAAATTTTTCCAGCTTTGAGATCGTATATATCAACTGAAGGCATACATGAAGCAATTGCCAACAAATTCCCACAAGGGCTCCACCGCACTGAATTGATTCTTTCTGAGCACAACACGGTGAGTTTAGTTGAGAATTCATATTTTCACTTGATAGGATCCCTTGGCCTTTATGACTAAATTATAGTCTGTATAATGCCTTCTCTTCGATTGATGAGACCCAATTCCATTCCACTTGTTGCTAAAAGCTGTCCATCATTTCTCCAATCTATCCAAAAGCTATCTAGTGCCATTGAATTGCTTTAAAAGCTCAGCAATGCTGTTACTTGTTTTGATTGTGCTTAGAGTTGTTTTTTCTCCATCAATCATACGAATACCATCATTAACGTGCCCGACTGCGATGATCGAGTCAATAGAATTCCACCGACAGCGATGCACTTGTTCTACAAGGAAACTAAATATTTTGAGTCGCTGAAAAAATTACCCCCGAGATGAAGGTTTGAGGAGAGTAACTCAGTATCTGTTCTTATATCAGATATCATAAGGGAAGATTTGTCGGTACATATTGCAAACTTGTCTCTCTCTCCTCATTGAAATAAATGTGGAATTCCCTCCTTTGAATTGTCAAATTATTGCAGTCTATCTCTATTACCCAACAATTTCGGGTTCCATTTGGCTTTTCGAATGAAATGAGAGCTTGCACAGTCGAAGATAGAATAACTCGCTTTTCCAGAGACGGAAAGAAATGCAAAATACCCTGTTTTTGAATTGCTTGCAATATCAGCAATGGCTGAAAGTTATTATTAGAGAACAATATCCTCTTTGAGATCAATTTATTCCCTTCAACTAACCCATGATATCGCGATTTTGGAGGTTTACTCCCTACTAGATCGTAAATCTCTGTCCGTGATTTTTCTCCATATTGTGCCCAAGTAGAGATGAAGGATTGATTATCAACTGGAAGCTCATGGAGCAACACATATGAGGTTAATTTAATCGTTGGAACTGTATGCTACAGAATGATTACCTGTGCTATTCTCCATGTAAGGTCCATCGAGGGCTATTGTGTGATTTTCTTTGAAATCATATATTTCAATGAGGTTGTTCTCTGAGCAATACGCAACTTTGAGGCCAGAATCTTCAAAATCTGTTGATGTAGGTTCATCATCAGAATCAGTCTCCTTTCCAAACAAAAGATATAATTTGTTAAGGCTAGATATACTAAATCTCTTACAGCAATTTAATAAGCAAAATAAACTAGATGCGCATTTTCATTTGGAAATTGTCTTGGAAGTTCAATCATGAAAAAAGCCCTTTGGTCTCGTAGGTGACTTTAATTTCTCTATTCATTGAGCTTTTCCATTCTGATTTTTTAAATTCCCTTCAGAAAGGAACTTAATTTCTGGACATCGAGTCTATATTTCGCGGCTTATTTATCAATTTGGTCCACAAAGCTAGAGATGTATGTTTATCTGATGTGAGATTGGCAATGAATCGTGTTATAATCCATCCTCTTCTTGCTTAGCAATTATTCGAATTAGTCAAAAAAAAAAGTCACAAGTCATAAAACTCCGATGTGATTGGATTGAATATTGATATTTCAAAGACTGTTAGATAACTGGCTCAAGAGAAAATTTAGCAATGAACTTCTATTTCTGAAGAAAGAGGTAGATAACTGTGAAGGTTTCCAACACATTTATATCAAGTTGTTGACTGGTTTAAGTATTATCATTTTTGATGAAACGGTTGCTTCACTCATCATAGCTAGATCCTTATATTTACTTAAATCGTACCTGGAACCAATTGGAATCCATGTGCTTTCGAGATACGAAGATTTGCTTAGAATTTATCCTTCGTCGCATTAATTAATTCAAAGAGTAATTCTCAAATAAAGGCCCGGTAAAGACAGTTTTGTCATGGATTATTACTACACAGCAATAGCCCTTTTGGGTCTGAGAGATTCAAATCTACCTCCTTTCAAGTGAGCAGTTCCCTAGCTTGTTTATTGAAATTTGGCATTAGAGAGGCGAGACTCAAGAGATACAAATCAATCCGAAAGATGGTCGACCTTATTGACACTGCCTCCAAACTTGCTCCTTCAATTCCATCTGAAGCCTTCTTCCTCAACCCTAATGATCGTATTTGAATGCTCTTCGAACTGGCCTTATTTGAAATAGCCGAATGGGATGATGACATGACTTATCCAGTCATCCAACACTCAAAATACTACTACCAGCTTGGCGCTTTGGGTTTGAACTTGGTATATTTCCAAATTACTTTTGGTTAACCTCAAGTGCATTTCTAGGCTCTCTACGCCTACAATTACAACAACTTTACCTACAATATTAGATTCAGAACCTTCAGATACCTCTTCCCATTTGTTAATCTTTATATCTTCGCTGACATCTACTGGTAACTCTTTACATTTGGATATTAGAATAACGCTTTGGCTTTGATTTGATTTAGGAGAAATAGAGTTGAAACTCTCAAGGTTAACCTCTTTGATGAATACGTTCAATTGAGAGCAAAAGAGCTTGTCGAGCAAAATGAGTATCTTTTGGAGCATGAAGGTGAAGTTTTCTTTAAGGAAGATTAATTAACATCATTTCTTGTTAGATATCAAAAAATTCGTCTGGTGGTTCGAGGATTTCAGAGAAACACTAATGAAAGTTCACAGATCAGCAAACAATCACGATGCCTCTGACTTCAAAGATGCGGAACTCATTCTCCAAGATTTTATTAGAAGATACAGTGATCCTAGCAAGAAGATGCCTCTCATCTTCGAGGAAAGAAGCGCTTTCCTGTAATGGTTTCAGTGTTTTTCATTGAAATACGGCGAGCTGAATAGATTTAATATTCTTATTCTTAAAGGTTGTAGCAACAAATCTACCAAAAATAAACAAACACAGATGCATAATCTCTCATCTTCAGGCAAATAGAACCAGTTCTACACGAAACTTTGCCGTATGAAAAAACTAATTTTTCGCTAGGCTTTTCCAAAAATTTATCACTGTCCGATTTCCATAAAAAAAAATCAACATTAAATACAATTTATTTTGCGGTATAATCCTATTCATTCATTAGGCCGCACGTAGTCTCACAGACGTCGCGAGTTTGATTATAGAAAACATGGATTTTGTCGTAAGAAATAAAGCGCGTACGAAACTTTTTAAGCCAAGGATATTTCTCAAAATAAAATTTTTTCTGAAATATTATTACAAAGAGAAGGAGTTAAAAATTTCAATGGAAGAGCGCAAAAATCAAATCAATCTCGGTGACGAAATCCAAATTCCTGCGAACAAATTCCTTGCGGAACTCGAGAAGAAGGCAGAAATCAAAGAAGATTTCGCCACAGACCTTGAGAATCCAACTTTTCAGGCTTGTCTTCAATGCTGGGGATGCTTCACCGGATGGCTCGCTACTTGGGTGTGCGGCTGCTGCTGTGAAGCTCCTTACCGTCGTATCCCAGAGGCTCACTGGGCTGTTATCACTGAGTTTGGAAAATATACAAGAACTCTACCACCAGGTCTCCATTACATCAATCCAAAGACTGAACAAGTGTTTCTTGTCTATCGAAGAGATAGGTAATTAACCTCCAGAAGCAGAGTATCATCACAAAAGACAACGTCAATATCCAAATCGATGCTATTGTCTTCTACTCCACTTATGACCCATACAAATCGATTTTCGAGGTGAGCAACCTCCCAATGTCTATAGCTGAAATAGCTAAAACTACCCCCAGAGACGTCTTCGGTAATGTCTTGCTTCAAGAGGCTTTTGAGTCCAGAGAAAAGATCGCTGAGCTGATTAAGGAGGTTGTTGACAAACCTACCGAGAAATGGGGAGTTGATATCACGCGAGTACTTATTCAGCAGATCATTATTCCTCAAGATCTTCTCAGAGGTCTTGCTTCCGCTGCAACAGCGAAGAGAGAAGTTGAACCAAAAGTCATCCAGGCTCAGGCTGACATTGATGCAGCGAAGTTGATGAGAGAAGCATCAGATGCTCTTAACACCCCAGCAGCAAATGTTATCTGGATGCTATCTCCGCACTTGGACAAGCGAGGAACACTAAAGTTGTTTTCATGCCAGAAGAAGGCAAGAACGTCAGTACTGATGTTAAACAGGTCAAAAACTTCCTGGTTCAAAGCGAACTTATTTGATTAAGCTAATGAATATCTAATAGCTCTACATCATTTTCTATAATAGATCTGAAAGTGAATCATCGCAAATTTCGTTGTTGGACATCAAATAGAAAATCCAAAGATTTACAAGTGTATACTTTGTAACAGAGTTAATATTAAACAAATTCTGCTGAGAATAAACACTCAAGAAAATTGTCTCCCTCCCTTTGTATTAGTTCAGAAAAAGCGTTCATATTCATTGCATGAACATTACATGTACATGTCCTGAAGAATAGCACAAAATAAATTGAGATAAAATTGCCTGTCTCACATCAAAATACAATGATGAATAAAAAGCGTATAGCAAGCTTATAATGTACAGAATGAAACAATTAATGATACGAAAGCTATGAGCCTTTAGAAAGGAAGTTTCTTACGAATTTCACTCATAAATCCCTTTAAACGGCCCAAACAATCAAATTCTTCCTGGTTGGTATCATCTTGATCACTGAGCCCAATTCCAAGAGGGCTAATTTTCTTTTGTAAAATTGCATTGAGACATTTCTTTGCGATTGCGTTCATCGCTTCTTCTATTCCATCTCCATACTTTGCACTAAATAAGATCGCGAAAGTAATTATTTTGTGATAAAAAAGAAATTACCTGGCTTCAAAATATGGCATTTTGTATTGTTCAGCAGCATTTTGCGCCGTTACCTTATCAACAGCTCTCTCCTAATCATTGCAAAGTTTCAGCTATCAGGAACAAAACTATATCTCATATTACAATGACAAGATCAATTTTGTTCCCAATGAGAATTTTTTCAGTTTCAGGTTTACAGTTCTCCTCAATTTGCCGCATCCAAAAATCTTCGATTTCTAGGAGACATTAGCCTGTTCTATTAATTCTTCAGCAAGTTACTGTAAAAACTGCTTTTATCTGTCACATCAAACATAATAATCACACCATCAGCCTGCCTAAAGTAGCCTAAACTCAAACTTTAGACACGACGATTGAGGAGAGACGGTACTTTTTGTGAGACTAAAAAATTTCTCTTGCCCAGCTGTATCCCATATGTGCAAATTCACCTCGTGTTTAACGCCATCGTTTGTTTCAATGAAAATGACTTTTCTTTCTAAATTAATCCTGATTATCAAGTGCGCGAGTGAGTTTTTTCAAAATCCAGGATAGATTATACCCAATCGTCGGATGGTACTTGTGAGAAAACATCTTTTCAGGCTCCTCTAAAGTGATTATCTGAGCTATTCAACAATAAAGATCGATCTTGTTTACTTGTAAAATCAGTGTAGACATATTTATTCACAAAACTTGTCTTCCCTGAGCCTAAGAGATGAGAAGTTTATCTTGAATGTGTTCTATGTGGAATGAGTTTACCTTGGTTCCCAACAAGAATCAGATTAATTTTTGGCATCGCGAGTTCTATAAGAAATAATCAAAATATTGGACCAGATCTAATTACTTAAAGTTTATTGTCTGAAGGTCAGCATTTAAAGTACTTTATCACTCAAATGCGCAAATCTTAGTAGAGAAAACATTCAATTTTTTCTATTATAACTAAGAGTTGCTGCACAAATCAACATCTACATTAATAAGTTCAAATTGAAAATTTTTCTGTCAAAGAAGGAGGTATTTTTTCAAATCAACTCAGTTGCTATTTGACATATGTTTATCGAGAAGAGTGTTTATAGTTTTGAAATTCGAAATTAGTTAAACAAAAAAAATTAAATGAAAAGAAAACTGTTCAAACTCAGTATTGTATTCCAGAGCCTGGTTCTTCTCGTTCTATTGCAGCAGGCGAGAGGTCAAGATCAGATCGCATTTAACCCAGTCCTCGCCGATATTACCAAAACAACTAGTTATAAGTTCATCATCAACATTCCTGAGGCGATAAATGCTCAATCATTGATTACACTCACTTTTCCCGACTTCTTCGGAGTTACTACTGGTACACCGACCACATGCAGCCTCACAAATCCTGTCACTGCAGGGGTTACAGCTATTACAGGATGTAGCTGCAGCGCAGCCACCTTTGTATGCACAATCACTACTCCGATTCAAATTCCAGTGAGCAGCAGCTATATCCTGACTGTTGGTACTATCACTAACCCTCCCTACGTTCCGGATCCACAAAAATATCCAATTTCATTCAAGATACAGTTCTCTGATGGGACAGGGGTTCTGACTTCAACAACCAGCACGTTCTCCGTCGGGTATGTATTTAATGCTGGACTAATGGAAACGCCAGTACCCACAATCACACAAGGCACAACCCAAGTAAACACGAAAACTACATACGATATCAAATTTTACCCGCTCAATAATATCCTTGCAGACGGTTTCGTCAGGCTATTTATGCCACAAAGTTGTACTTTTGGCTCCGATATCACAGTTTCGGTTCTGGTAGATAGCACATATTTCGAGAGTCCATCATTCGAGAAGAACATAGATTTCAATACTTTGGATATTTCTGGACTGTTTCCTTCTGGTTTTACTGCCTCATCCACAAAATCCATCACCGTGACTGTAAAAAACATTTACAATCCTGTTTACGTTGGAAATTCGGAGTACATTAGAATCCTTACGACAAACAAGGATAAGAACTTGACCGATTATTCAAATTCAACCTTAAGAGTCACCACTTCACAAGCTGGCACCTTAACTGCTGTTCTGTTTGAACAAGATCCACCTTCAAGCAAAGTCGTAAGCACTGCTACCTCCTTGTTTTTTAAAATTCTACCCCAATTTACTTTTCCCAATCAAGGTAAAGATGGTGCGGTGAAAATTACATTTCCCACTAACTTTGACTACTCTACAACGATATCTTGTAACTTCATTCTGGGTGGCGCAGCCAATGCGACAACTACCCCAAGCTGTTCAAGGAGTGGAAATGTCATTCAAACAGTTGATTTCATATACGCATCATCTTCAGAAATTTGGGTGATAATCAGTGGTTTGATCAATCCGAAAACCACTGAGCCAGGAAGCTTCAAATTCCAGACTGTCGATGCTGTGGGGAGAGAGATGTGTTCAGGGACTCCGTCATGGACATACCAAGCGACACCAGCAACCCTGACTGTGAATAGTGTGGTGAGGTCTGTCACCAACATAGGAGCCTCAACAACTGTGACCCTGAATATAACCACAGCCTCAGCCCTCAATCAATATGGAGTAATTGAGGTCAATTTCCCGGCCGATCAACTTGGAGTATCAGCTAGCCCCACTTGCTTTTCGATTACAGGTACTAGCGCTGAAACAGCAAGAACATGCTATCTGGCATCCAATACAACATTCTCAACAATACAATTTCTAGAATTGTGTTCTGCATCATCGGCTGGCTGTGCTGCAGGAACAAACCTCATTCTCAAGATTACATCCAACGCGAATAATCCGAGCGGTATTGCAGTGCCTTTAACTTCCTCTGTTGTCATTTACACCAAGACAGGGTTTGGTGGTGGGCAATACAGCATAGATGGAAGCCCGACTGGGGTTCAAATTACACCTGCCCTCGATCCTACTCAACTCACAGATATAGTTGTAACAAAGACCGGTAGTAACGTCGTTGGTAAAGATGCGAATCTGCAATACTCTTTTACACCAAACTCCTACATAAGATCAAATGGAGGTAGTGCCAGGTTTTATTTCCCTACCATGGCCTTCTACCCTTCGATCACTGGGACAGTCACCTGCTCTCTCGGCTCTACGACGAAGACATGCTCGATAACCACTGTAGCTTCGCAGACGTACATACAATATGTCCAAGTAAATAACATTTGTAATCCTACCAGCGAATGCTCTACAACTCCAATAACGATAAAGATCAACACAATTCGTAACAGTCTGAACACTTTTCCAATCCCAACATCTAACAACAACAACGCTTTCATTGTTGAAACTCTAAACAACTTAGGTCAACGAGTGGACTATACGACATGGAATACGTTGCCTGACTTAACTCTAGTGGCTAGCACATTGTCCTCAGTGAGTACTTCATTAACAACTCCGATTGTCGGTGGAATCTCAAGCACTGTACTCTCCTTCATTCCCAGCACGGAGGTGCCAGCTTCTACTGATTATAATTCTAGAATTATTATTCAGGTCCCAGCTGAGGCTACTTTGGATCCTACAGCAAGCGCTTCTTGCTCTGCATCTGTTCAAACTACTTCTTCAGGAGCACTGGCACTACAGTGCACATATAGTGCGACTTCGTCACCTCAAACATTGACAATAACTCACACACTGTCTGATTCAACACTGCTCAGAGGCAACACAGTCTCTGTCACAATGACTGGTCTTCTACGACTGCCCAACTCCGGCAAACCGAGTTCACCATTCACCATCACTTCTATCTCGACGATTAATTCCGCGGATTATACGATTGATACAGTCAGTCAGGGCACATTAACCGCTGCGATACCCGCGACTCTAACAACATATCAAGCGCTCAGATCAAGCGGACAAGCATCTGCGTCTGTGAGTGTTGATTTCCAGTTTGTACCATTGCATCCAATTCCTGAGAATGGGTATATCACTCTGGAATTGCCATCAGATCAATTCGTGCAGGTGGGTGGTATTCCTGAAAACATGGGAGTCACTTACAACTCTGCAAATCTCGCATGCACAATTGACTCTTCCAACTCTTCCCATGTGAAAATGACATTCCAGATACCTTGCACAGGAACCTGTCCTGTGGGCACAGCAGTGACTTTTACAGTTTCAAATCTTCTTAACCCTTCTACTGCGGCCTCGCCAACCGAAAGTATTGGACTGACCTCTTACACCAATGATCGCTACGTAATCGACAGCGTCAGTTCTGGCTTCTTTGCACAACCTGGAATCGCATTGGGCAGTTTAATCAATACGGCAATAGCTTACTCGAGTACACTAACCGGAGCCCCAAATTCTGTCACTTTTACTGGAACAAGTCAAAATTCTGTTTCGAACGCGGGTCTCTTTGTCATCCAGCCTCCAGTCAACCTTTTCTTCTTCGACGCTGCATACCCTATCACATGTTCAATGGGAACTACAACGCTTCCTTGCACAATATCAACTCTTGTAGGAACTTATGGTAATTATATCACAACTGTCACTGTAAACCTCACACTCGTTTGTAATCCCTGTGCCGCGGATACGATTTTCAATATTGTGGTAAACAACTTAATCAACTTCTTCACAACACTCGCACCAACTTCTGCAATCCGAATGACCACGATCGAATCAGGTCTCTCTGTTGATACTGGAAACATAAATTCTGCTCAGATACCCGCTCTTACCCCAAATACAATCACGATGGTGAGTGGAGTAACTCGTTCAGTCACTACATTGAATGCTCAAGCTGCTTATACTTTCCACTTCAAGATATCAACTTTAATACCATCTCAAGGAGTTATTCGTATTGGAATTGCTGCGAGTAATCAAGCTTACATAGACTCTACACTCGTTCCTGTAGGGCATGAAGCCACACATTTACCTGAGACAAGAGCGTAACCCGTTTGGCAAGTTAGACACTGGTTACTTTGGGGCCCGAAGCAAGTAGCACAGCGATCGTAGCATGGGACACAATCTGAATTCACAGCTGCTGTTCCAGAAGGACATAAATTGAGACAATTCGGTGCGTTGAAATATGGGAGGTCTGAGGGGACATTACAAGAAAGACAAGTATCTGCTGACCCTCCGCAGGTCTTACAAGTGCTGCTGCAATTAACTGAAGAGCTTGCACTATACAAGGTATAAGTTCCAGCCGTCGTCGTTGATGCGATGACGAAGCCTTCACTATTGTAAACGCTGGCCTGAAATCCATCAACGTTTGCTTGAGTCGACGGATTCATCACATAGTTTACAGTGAATGCAAACCGAGTTGGAACTGCTGCAGAAGTGAAGGCAGATTTCACTGTGATGGTGGTTCCAGATTTTGAGCATGTAAGACTAGATCCCAGTACGTAACGGCTATTGCAAAGTTCATCTGTTTCAGTAAAATCAGCCATTCCCATCGAGCTTGGAACCGTGATGGCCAAATAGCTACCAGAAGCAATCGCCTCGTAGCTCTTCAGTGCAAAAGTCATGTTCCCAAGACTACTGGGGTACTGGTAATTGGAGCTTATAGATACCCAGTCTAACTGTCCCGCCTGCAATGGGCCGAGAAGTGTAAGAGCACTTGACTGTAGG
>ENA-UOUE01001970-UOUE01001970.1-compost-metagenome-genome-assembly--contig:-NODE-1970-length-10913-cov-4.500831_pt1 | contig 10913 bp, 12 predicted proteins | sample MGYA00238146_ERZ747223 | MGnify/ENA primary metagenome ERZ747223 (study PRJEB28781, sample SAMN06268865) | compost metagenome | isolation source: single cell | place: USA: California, Emeryville, Joint... | reverse complement strand
AGGGGACCAGTTTTATTAGAAATCGGCTTTTTTGTGGTATTGACCTTCTTGACTTTGGTTTGGTTAACTTTGGCTTTTGGAGCGGTTTTTGGTTGAGTTTTGCTGGAGTTCTTGCTAGCTTTTGACTTGTTTTGCTTCAAGCGGTTGTTAACGATGCTAGTGGATTGGTTTTTCTTAGTAGCGTTCTTTTTGAGTTGAACCTTCTTGACTGAGGCATTAGTTTTAACGGGTTTTGCGGTGAGGTTTGAAATAGTTTTCTTTGAAACGTTCTTTGTTAATTGGCTGATTGGTTTGGCCTTCTGAACCTTCGAGTGGTTCACGACGGTTTTCGATGAGTTCTTCTTGACTTGAGCACCCTTATTTTCAGGGACGTTTTTCTTTGTGTTGTTCTTGGATTTGTTGGCTTTTTTAGCTGACTCGTTATCTCTAATCACGATTTTCTTTTTTCCAGTGTGCTTTGGTAAGCTAGCGTTCGTTTTGTTTTTCATTGTGTGGCTCTTGGTTTGATTTCGCTTTTGACTGGCGTTCTTAATCATTTTAGTGGCATTTGCAGTGTTCTTTGGCTTGGAAACCTTAACGCTCTTGCCTTGAGACTTATTTTGAGCCTTTGGAGCCTTCGTCTGCACTTGAGACTTTTTCGATGGGACTTTGGACTTGGTGGTTGTGGCATTAGTTTTGTTAACCGCGATCTTTGATTTGTTCTTGTGAGTCTTGGTTTTATTTGTGGTGGTTTCGGATGGTTTGCCGGCTTTTGGCTTCGTTGATGGCATTGTTCGGTTGAGAATGATAGACTCATCGATGATATCCAAGATTTTCGTTGAGTTAGATTTGCTCTTCACAGCCTGACGATAAGCCTCTGACTCCGAGGCAACAGGCTTCATTCTATCGCGAAGGTTGTCTGTGATAGGCTTTGCATAAAGCATAACGAGTTCGAAAAGTTTGTCCTCAACTGAGAGTTCATGCTCAACGGAGGCTTGATCCTGCTCTTCAGACCCAAAGGCTGAAGTCGTGGCAAGGAATGCAAAGAAAGCAACTAAGAGGAGCTTGCTTTTCATGTTTTCGCAATTTGAAAATCTAATTTATTTTTATTATCCAGGCCGAAGCCAGCAATAAATAGCAGATACTTTTCATACGATTAAATTTCTGAGTCAAAGTTAGAGTAAAATTCCTCGAGAATTGAAGGCCTTTTCGGTCATTGGTTAACGTTGAATGCTAATTTCTCGAAAACGGTGGCTTTGTTAGTGCAGATAACTGCTGATTTTTCTGTGGATTCTGGAGAGATGAGAGAATTCTGAGGAAATTTTCGGCATGACTCCAAACGGAAATAGTACCGTTGTTAATTTAAATCATGAGTGGAAAATGGCAAAAAAAAACGTATTTTTAATTTTCTTTGTGTAGCTCATTAAGAATAAGAAAAATCCGTTACTGTTTAACGGAAAAAGTGAAAAATTGATTTTTCTTTAAATGCCTGCAACCAGTGACGTGGTATATTTAGAACCGTGTCATGAGCACAGATTCTGGCGAAAATAGAGTCAAGAAAGGATATGAGCGTTTCAAATACGTGAATTAATCGGAGAATGATTGCAGTTTCTATCAATGAGCGAGACAATTATCGGGATTCTGTGATCTTTTGTCAGAATTTATTCCAGAAGTAGCAAAAAATGGCTTGAAGTCACACCAGTTAAAAACTGCTATTATGCATGACAGGAGAAGCCACTTACGCGATAAATTTGAGAATTTGGGAATCATTGCGGTAAAAAACCAAGGCATAATGTGCTGTCGAGTCTAGAGATGAAGAAATGCAATTGCTCAAAGGAGAAAAATTGTTTCATATTGAGAGGTAAGGTTGCAATATAGACGATTACCACAGAATGTCAGCATATTTAGGAGAGATTTGGTAGAAAATTCAAATTTGACTGGTTAATGCTGGGTGTTGGAGACTCAACTGCCACGAATTTACAAATAGAATCAATCCACATGGAAAACTAAGCAACATTGCGATTTGTTGAATTGAGGGCGAAAAATAGTTGATTCTTCTATCCTATTCAAATCTATAAGACTTCAGAAGCAATCCATGCAAGCAAATTTGCATCGAGCCCTCAACCCTAAGCCATAACACACTTATTTTCGCATAATATTTCGAAACTAATGAATTGTTGCAGGTACTGCAGCGGAAATAGTTGAAACATTCTTAGTAATGTTGTAAATCAGAAGTCGATTAGCTTTATCAAAAGCGAATCCTTTTATTTTTGGAGTAACTAAACTTAATAGATGCGTTTCCTATGAAGTTACATCGACTTATGCCAATACGACGCAGATGCTATGGTTCTAAAAATTTATTAGCAGAAATTGTAAATTATGAAAAAAGCATAGCAAATAGAGGAAAGATTTACTCGGTAATTAACAGAATCAGCGTTTTATTAACAATATACTTGATTTTGGTCTGCAATATTCGAGCCTTTCTTAATTACGTTCTCAAAAATTGAGTACCAAAGCCTTCGTTATTCTTGTCACATTCAGAAATACCGAACTCCTCAAAACTAAAATACGATACTGTCACCTCTCTTCCAAAACGCAATTTCAACGCTGGTACCCTTCTAATTTTACGCGATTACTGAATCTAAAGTCCTTTGTTTTGTTTCATTTATACATTATCTCTTGATATATAAGAATACTCTATTTCCAATGTTAGGCTATTTTTGTGAATTGACCAAATAATCTCTTCCAATTATGAATGACTTATCATTGAATTTAGCTTATAAGAAATGAGCTACTTCCACTTACGCAGATTAACAACGAGAATTTACTTTTCTTTCTTCGCCTGCGATTTTCGGAATTCTGCAATGTTTTGATCGATAAGAACTTGGGCTTCGGCTCTTGCTTTAGGATTATACCCCAAAATGAACAACAGCTACAAAATATCAGTAGTTTAGAGCTATAATGAGGAATTTACATCGATCATCGCCAAATCAGCGGCCGCCAGAATTGAATAGAGACTATGGAGCGGCGAAGCTTGTGGAGCCCTCTCTACAGCAAAAAATTTCAAATTTTCTGAACCATAACTTGGAAAGATAATCTCAAAGACCATATGCCCGATAATTTGGAACGTCCACGAGATCACATGTAATGCGATGATGGCCTTAAAGTATGTATCGTAATAGGTAGTGTCTATAAACTCATGATATAGGCGGTTCGTTAGTAGCGCTGATCCAATGAGAAGTGTGCTCGTAAAGAGCTATAAAATATCAAAGAGTTGCTTTCGTAACTATTTACTCCAGAAATGATGTCAATGTAGAGGTAGAGAACAGTAAGCAGTAGCACAAAGACCATAGCATAGTTGAATTCTAAGGTCTTTCCCATGCCGATGTCGATGTGAACGCTATAGTGAGTAAGAATAGCAAAGATGGTCGTTATGATCGTCGGAGCGAAGATCATGTGGATTGCTCGATTTCTATGTAACTTCAATGATGGAATTAAATGAGGAAAGTCTACACTGGATTGCTATGGTAGCTGCCATAATCCGCGAAGATTTCTGGAAAACTTGGTGCCATTTAAAATTGCTGTTCAACAAAATCAAAGATGCAAATATTATAGAAAAATCTGTGATTTTGTTGAAATAGCACGTAATAGCACTTTTGAAATCACCTCTTAATTTAAACCAGGTTAAAGCCAGCTCTTCAAGAAGGCAATTTCGGAAAGAGAACAAAAAAGAGCAGAATTAAGGGATATCTTTGCATTTTTCACAAAAAATATATGTAATTAAAATATATTGCTGCTTCCACGCACAAATTATTGTTTAAAACTTGATAACAGCACGTAGCCTGGCTCATTTCCATTGAAAAAATGTAATGAAAACAGGCGCAACTTAGATGCATGAGATTTTCCAAGTCTTTTCATTTATTTATTGAATACCTTAGAGAGCTATTTAATCTTTAATGAGTCAATAAGTAGTTTTATTTGAATTCGCTTAATAGGAAAGCATGAATAAATTGATACCATATTCTCATCGGCACAACAGCTTTATTTTTTATCTTTTCTAAGAAAGGCAAACTGTATATACTGATATATGCAATTGGATCAATACATTTTGAAAATTCAACTTAGTATCTGTAATGAATATAGTTCCGTTCTTATTTATTCAGAAAAGCATATACTTCTAGCTCGACCTATGGAGTGTCGTCAAATATATTTTAGAAAACTACTCAATACCTTTATCCGGGGTACAAGCTCGATATATAAGCTTATCTACCCTGAAGTCGAAAACGCTTGCATCTCCATCATCTGAGGCTATCCCTAAATACATTCCGTCAGAAGACCATTTTACACTCCAGACACTGCCTAGAATTAACAGCATTACGGCTACAAACTTTGTCCCCTCGAAATTTATTTTACTTTTGAATTCTTTGTCGTAGGTCTTTTTCATTTTTCCTTCTCGAACATCGAAAACTTTAGGTTTATTCCAATAATCACCAAAGGCCAGTAAATTTCCATCACATCTCCACTCCATAGAAAAAGGCTCTATTTTTGAGTCAAGCAGCAGTCATTCGAGATATTTACCCTCTCCGAGGTCGTAAGGGCTGCTTTGAACTGGAGAATGTTTTTCCAAATCCATCAACATAAGATTCGATCTATTGTATTTGATTGCTATAATTGGGCTGCCGAAAACGGGATTCCATTGAGTTCGGCTATACCAGTCTTTTTCATTTATCACATTGGGTTTTATTAATAAGGAGTGAGATTTAATTACACCTTGCAGATTGCTCTGTATCGAAATTAAAAAGACGCGTGTTATCGTGAACATCCGAAATTACTAAATGCCCGCTGTAGTACATTAGAGACATTTTAGTCCCTTCGGGATTGAAGTCCATTCCTGTAATAAAAGCTAGGTAGGCGTGAAAATTGTATCAAGATGAAGTTGATCGAAGAGCTACAATAGTCTTGCGTGAAATGCCATTTTGCTCTTTTGATCAAAGTGAAACTATTAGAGTCGAATAGATGATACGAGGTGACTTTTTCTTGAGGCAGTATTGCAAAAAATCCTCTTTTTTGATTGATTGAGAGCGTTCCGGCTCCAACCTCTGTGAATATGATTGGGAAGAACAATGATCCAATGAGAAAGTGTAGCAAAAAAGATATACTTCCAGAAACACCAGTATAGGAGAATATGCGTTTTTTTGTTGAAAGATTGAATATTTCGAAGTTCGCATAGTTGCTATACTTTAGATGATGAAGAGATATCAACTGATCAGTATCAGGAATCCATGCAACGTGTGTATCATCAGAATCTTGAGAACGGCATTATTCGGGTTATATTTTGATGAGTTCTTACCACGCAAAGATTGTGTTCCTTGAAAATGGTCATCATATGTGTCTCCAGGTTTCGAGAGATCGTGGAATGCGATCAAGTTGGTTTTAAAGGTACTCCAGATGACTTTTCTGCCTGTAGAATACCGAAAATTACAACTCAATTGGTATTGGTACACTACTTGCTGTAGATGCAGTACCAGTATCTAAACTTTCCATTTCCGATGAAATTAAATTAAATAAATAACATGAAATTAGTCGAAGAATCTCTTCAATCTGATCAGACCAGATTAAGGCCAGAGTAATGGATATCATGAGAAATGTTAAAGAAATACAGGAATACAGGAATTATATATCTAACTTGAGATTTATTTCTGTATAAATCGCCAAATTATTTTGAAATGTTATCAAATAACCAGTTGTCTCTTCATCACTCCATTCACTGTGTAATAAAAAGAGAGCAATATCACAGAAATTCGGATTCTGTTTTACAAAAATAGAAGACCCGATTCCACTGAAGGCTTTATTCGCTATGAGAAATATCTTGCAAGCCTTCATGAGTCCCAACCAGCAAGTCATTGATGGGAATTTAATGGAAAATAGCTAATTACGAGCAAAGACTAAGATTATTTTCATGAAAATCATCACATTCGTGAGATTCAAGCAAAGGAAAATCGGTTTGCGTGCTTATAGCACCTGGACATCTTTACAATTTTCCATGGAGAAGATTCGATGGCTTTTTTATACTGATAAGAGAAGAGATTCAGTTTTATGATGAATACTCTTCGTTACATATTCCATTCTCAATATGCATCATAAGATAATTTGATATATAGCAATATCAGCTGCTAATCATCATTTCTAGGACAGAGTTATGAAAATGCGATTAACAATTTGCTGGAGATATCTCGTAATTCACATTGAGAGTATATTGAATTATAAATATATACAATTTTTCTTTCTTTTCTTCTCTGGAACAAGTCCAACAATCCTCTGTTATTCCGAAAAGCAGATACTTTTAGCATGTTCTAAGCAACTTTAACATATTAATTCATCGTGTAACTGATTACTTTTATCAGGAGTACCAGCACGAAAGATAAGTTTATCGGATCTGAAATCAAAAACGCTTGCTCCTTCGTTGTTTGAAGCAACTCCCAATAATATTCCATCAGAAGACCAATTTACACCCCAGACACTGCCTAAGTAGATGGCGTGATAACTACAAATTCTTCCCTCTCGAAATTTATTTTACTTTCGAATTCTTTCTCATAGGTCTTTATCACTCTTCCTTCTCTGCTATCGTAAATCTTCGGTTTTTTGCCGCCATCTCCTAAAGCTATCAGGTTTCCATCATATCTCCACTCCACAGAGTAAGGTTCTATTTATTTAAAAGCAATGATACAACGAGAGTAGTTTCATTTTGTACCATATTTGAGATCATAAGGATTGCCATTAATCGGAGACTTTTTTTCCAAATCCATCAACATAAGATTCGATCTATTGTATTTGATTGCTAGAATTGGGCTGCCAAATATTGGATTCCACCGAGTTCGGCTATACCAATCTTTCAGTGATCACATTGTATTCCATTAAGAGGAGTGAAATTTAAATTACACGCCTTAGATTGCTTTGTATCGAAATAAAAAATACACGCGTCGTCGTCAACATCTGAGACTACTAAATCTCCGCTGTAATACATTAGAGACATTTTAGTCCCTTCTGGATTGAAGTCCATTCCTGTGATAAAACCTACACAAATATGATGATTTCTCAATTTCAGTTCTATTTCCAAATTTACAATTATTTTGTTGAGGATGCCATTTTGCTTTTTTTATCAAACTGAAGTTATAAGAGTCGAAAAGATGATATGAGGTGACATTTTCTTGAGGCAATATTGCAAAAATTCCCCTTTTTTGATTGATTGAGAGTGTTCCAGCTCCAACTTCTGAATATCATGTTTCAAAATTTAATCAGCATGAAAATTAATAAAGGAAATACCTCCAGAGACTTCAGAGTATGAAAATACAGGTTTCTTAGTCGAAAGGCTAAATATTTCGAAATTGCCTTTGCTTCCTTGTGGCAGATGATGAAGAGATATCAAATGATCAGTAACAGGAATCCATGCAACATGAGTGTTTTCAGATCGCGAACCTTATTATTATGACGACGGCTCAATGCTGTTGGCTGTACCAGTAGGAAACTGTGTTCCTGTGAAGTAGTCATCATAAGTATCGCTCGGCTTTGCTAGATCATGAAAAGCCACCAAATTGGATTGATGTGTGCACCAAATCACCTTTTTTGCCTTACAAAGACCATAAAACTTGCGATTCAATGAATATTGTACATTACTTGCTAAAGAGGAATTGCGAGTATCTAAGCTTTCCATCTTTATTGAGAAATTAAATTAAACATCGCTATACTACACTCTCTAATAAGATATTTTGCGAATTCTTAATATTTGCTCTAACGAGGCTAAACCATGATAAACGAGGATCTACTGTGAGAGGGAAACTCAACAGCTTTCAAAGAGAAGCATATTTCAATTCATGGGTAATGACTGAAAATGGTCCATAAAAGAGAAACGCATTCAATTGAGTAATTATCACATTTGTACTCTCGAAAAGTTGCAGTTCATTATATAAGCTCATTTATGTGCATAGAATGAACAAGAAATTACGTATCTCTCTGAGTGTTGGAAAATATAGAGAGAGAAAAAGACTTTGGAGGCTCGACAGTGTCAATCACACACAATGTACAAAAATAGCCAACAAAAAATATATCGAATTGAGCGTTTGCAAAAGCTGAAGATCAAATATATCTTTTCTGGTTTGGAGTTAGTTATAATGGCAGATTATCCCAAAATATATGCTTTTGGCAGCTCCCACAACATAAAACCCTCCAAGGAAAGAGCCACAAGAAACCGGGAGAATAATTATTAGTCTTGAGAGTGTTTTAAGAGGTCTCATAGGAGAGATTAGATTCTATTCTTCCTAATAGATCAGTAAGACTCTATTCGAAAGAAGTCATTAATCCTGCAAATCGCTTTACATCTTCATCAGATCCGACGTCAAAGATGTCAGTATGGGTCCGAGTCTTTTTTCATATCGATCAACGAAAGGTCATTCTAATTATATTTTACTTCAGCGATCGGACTTCCAAATAGTGAGTTCCACTGGCAATAACTAAACCAATCTAGATATGAGTTAAATCAATATAAAGGTGTAGGAGATATGGGAGTTCCGAGTAGAAGGCTGCATTACATTGAAATCCAACAAGCATATATCATTATTAACATCCATCACTAGACATCCATTATAGTCAATCAGGATTGAAATCTATTCCAGAAACAATTGCTTGTCATTATTGGTTATTCACCTAGATATGCTCCATGTCAAACTACAGCTATTTTTTGTGCAGTTTTGCTTTAAATTTATTAATCCTTCTATAACATGTTTAATTCCTGTGCTCTTTAATCAAGATCGATTTTGATACTCAATTAAATTTAATTTTCCACTCTGTTCGTACCAAATTTAAGAAATCATGCTACCAAAACACGAGACAGCCAGCGCAAAAGTTAACTTGGATCCTAATAGCTTAACGAATTTGGAGGGTCTTCGAATCAAAGAGATTGAAAACCAAACTCGGGCTACCTCTGTCGTTGAAGATTCAAGACAAACCATAGAATTGTTTCGAAAGCTAGCTTCATCTCATCTGAGTCCTGAAGAAGTGAAGCAAGTTCAAAGCGATAGACAACTGACAATTTCGTCTAAAAAGAAGAGGATAATTACGGGTAAACTCATTTTCAAGGATTAATTCTCTCATTGCTGATCCAACCTATAATAGAAGAGACAAACACAAGCTTTCCGTCTTTGCTGGCTTGGTGTTCGAGCACAAACAATAAGATCAGTGTTGTCAACTTCGACTCTAAACAAAGTTATGCAAGCTTCGACGGAGCTAAAGTCACGAGCATAAATAAAATATAGAATCTCAGATTGTTTTAAATCTGATATAGTTATTTAGAGCGTACTTCGACTCATTTGAAGGAGATATAAAATACAAAATTACTTGTATCTCTTAATCATAACTACGATGGATTAACAAATATGGCTGTATTTGATCTATCAAAGAAAGGCCAGGTCAAAGAAATTTATTCTCTGGGCGAAGTTTCAGGAGGGAAGAGTGTGCTTATTTTTTTCATATCTTCTTGGTTTGAATAATTTTCTTTTTTCTCTAGAGATTACCTGTGTTGGAGATGTGACTTATAACTCTCGCAGAGGCATCTTAGGAGCGATCCCTCTCTATAAAAAAATTGGTTACCACCTGTTTCGCATTGATGCTAATGCCTCCAAGGAAGATATTGTCAAGCTGTACCGAAAGTCTAAGTGGCCTGAGTGGAATTACGATGGTGATTGGAAAGATGGGGTTATTTCTGGACTTGACTTTAATCCTACTGGAAGTATGCAGCCACCATTGACGAAATGGCCACTGTCGTCATATCTGACGTGGACACAAACAATTGCATTTACAATTCTGAGGATGATGACGATGATGATATATTCTTTACTAACGATAGTCTCTATGGTAATTTTGATAAAACACTTTCTTTCAGCTCTACCAAGAATAAATTATTAAATTTTTGTCGATATCAAATTTCCCTTACATTTTCATTTTTAATTCATTAGATGACTATATACGATGCAGATGGAGCACGAATGCTGACGAACCGTTGCTATTCGTGAAGTATGGTAGAAAGCTACTCAATATACTAGATGTTGAGAAGAAAACAGTCACTTTGAAGAGTGCAGTTCAATTAGAATCTGGCTGGAGTAATTGCAATTAAATTTTTGAAATATTCATTTCTTCTTGGACTTCTTCGCTTCCCACGTGATTATTTCCATTAATTGAGAGAAGGATCATGATTCTCTTTTCTTCCTAAGAAATTGGGTCATTAATTTGTAACATTCGTTGTTTTATTTTTCATTGTACATTATTTTAAATTTATCTTGCTAATCTTTCGAGGCTTAATATACTGGATTGATGTTTGCCAGAGCGACGGAAATCTGCTAGCTTCGGGTGGAGAAAATGGGGACATCAAGATATTTGATAAGCGAGGATCGAAGATTATTAAAACATTTGAAGGCGTACACATTAGTAATATTTTTGATCACTGAATTAATTTATTTCTGAAATCGAATTATTACTCTTAGACCGTATCAATTGTGTAAGATGGAGTCCAAGCGGCGATAAGCTCGCGAGCGGCTCATACGATCTTACAGCAAAAGTGTTGGACTTAAAGACTGGAAAAGTGATCTATACTGGAAAAACATCAGACAAAAGTAATTGATAAGATTTTCACGTTTGTAACGCTCATTTGATTATCAGATGCGGCAATGTCCGTCTGCTTCATCTAGAAAAGATGAATTGTGAAGGGCACGCAGAAAGAGAAAGCAAGCATTCCAAAATTTAACGACTAAAATATAAGGCGATGAATTGGAATTAATTTTTCCTGACTCGAGAATTGTGAAAAATCTGTTGAAATTCGATTCCTATAGAGTGAGAGGCATTACATTAATATTTTCTAATAAAATAATTAGATCTATAAGGAGGAG
>ENA-UOUE01001969-UOUE01001969.1-compost-metagenome-genome-assembly--contig:-NODE-1969-length-10922-cov-14.870539_pt1 | contig 10922 bp, 9 predicted proteins | sample MGYA00238146_ERZ747223 | MGnify/ENA primary metagenome ERZ747223 (study PRJEB28781, sample SAMN06268865) | compost metagenome | isolation source: single cell | place: USA: California, Emeryville, Joint... | reverse complement strand
ATTATATATGTATATACCATCGAAATATGTAATTCTGAATCATTTAAGCCAACATTACCCAAAAAAATTAGCATCAAGCCATCGAATAAGGAAGTTGTTAATTCATTACAATTTGAAAAGCGTATGATTATTCTAGCTATTGCTCTAAGGTACTAATATAATCGTCAATATCGTTCTCATCAATATCTTTAGATTCCATTGCATCCAGAAACTGCTCAATTTTCTTGGATTTCTCAGGATCAATTCTATCGTTAGGCTCATCTTCTTTTTCTTCCAACGAACAGTCCTCCAGCTCTCTGCTTAAAGCTTGCTTTATAAAGAAATCCTCTTTCAAAACTTTTTCTTCGCTGACCTCTTTTTCTTCTTCACCTTTTAAAAATACACCATTCTTTGTTGACTCGTCCCATGTTTTCATTTTAGTATTCTGACACTTTGTACGGAAACCTTCAAGCCAGTCGCTTTCAGTACTATCCTCTAATAAAATAAATAATGTGCTCTCACTCCGTTAGAAGAGATTAATACCTGATTCGAATTTGAAAAAAAGATCGATGTAAAACTCTTCGCTCACAATAAATTCGCTGCCGATATCAATTTCACTCTAACGACTGTTTAGCTGAGAAGACGTCTATGCTTACTTTTTTAAATCGCAATATTTCATCCAATATAAACGCAGAGTTCAACATTAGCCGAAAACTTGAAACCCGCTCGTCTCCGCTTCGATAATGCCTGCAGCGGATTAAAAAATCTCCTTCAACTTTCGTTTGTATTGTAAACATAATTGAAAAATCTTTCTGAGAATAAGAGTCTGGGACTTGCTTTCTATTTTTCCATCGAATTAACATTATTAAAGCGACAATCATAGCCGAATGAGATATACTCGAGCGTGAGGTCATTATGGATAATTTTGGTTCCTTTGAAAATTTGGACGTAGGGTCTGTAGTCCTCTTCAGGAGCGCGTTTGCTTTTTTTTCTCAATTGAGGAATCTCACTGAGCATTATTCTTTGTAGCGTAAGTTTTTTATGATTTAGCTGTTAGAAAAACAGAGTCAAGTTCATAGTTTCCTTCATAACTTTACCTTTATCCCACGCATTAAGATGGAATAATAATTTATCAGCATATGCTCTGAGGGGAGCAGGATCTTGCTTTCGTCTCTCTTCATTTTCTAAAAAATTTGTTTCAATGTTAGTCGCAATTTGATCCAATAGTACTGCACAAAAAAGAAGCAACGCCTCCACAGGAGTTTCTGTATCCTTCATCATTGTCATCAAACAAGACGCTACCAGTGCCGTTCGATCCATATGGGAAGTGCAGTGAATGATTGCAAAATTTTGAGGAGCTTCGTTTAGCCAGTTTATGATCTGCAGGCAGATTTCCATAATCGCCAGTAGAGGAGGGCATGGATAACCTGGGAATCCATGCGCAATGACCTAATTCACTCTGAGATTTAACGTTATAGGGAAACAAATACTCTGTTATCGAAAGGGCTAGTGTCATAAATGTGCTCGCTTAGATTCCAAATCCGATAGTAGCTTGACTTCGTGGTCGATAAGACAGTAACGATGTCTCTGATGTTCTTTGTGGTTGGATAAGCCATCCAGTAAATTCCAGGAACAATCATTTTGAAGTTCTTTGAGTTTTGCTCGGGAAGAACCTTAGTCTTCGTTTTCCGAGAAAATATTCCTAACTAGTAGGACAGATTGATTGGTAATGATCGGAGGAAGAGATGTACATTGTTGAAAAAATTCATGGGTTGCTTCTGTGAAATATTATTTATTTGTAGTATCGAATCTGATTTCTCAGTTTTGTCCGGTGAAAAAGTTTCGAATTCGATGTCATCTTGTCCTTCAGTAAAAAAATTTGCGCAAGCGGCACTTCTACAAAAACAACTAGGAAATGATATTCCCACCGCTACGGTGCGGCTAGCTTGAATTATCTCAGCTTTCTTCATGGAAAATTACCTAGCTAAGTAAGTCCTCAAGTAGACAAATCACAAAACCAAAAAAATTATTTGCAGCAAATGCGGTGCAATTTCTCCTCTAAGAAGTATTTTTCCATAATTTGGACTCTTCATGTCTGCTAATAAGTAGGAACTTCGGCCTTCAAATTTTTCCACACCATCTCAGCCTCAGTCGTCATCTTTATGAATCTTATATTAGAATTCTAAAATTAGTTTGCATTATTTCTTGAGAGAACGAAGAGTGAAACTCATTATTTCAATGTTTCGGACTCCGTTTTATTCGTTAAAGAACAGATTGAACACAGATTCGGTCTATTGCTCATAATGAAATTTTTTTTAACAATTTTAGGTTCATCTATTCTTACACCTATTTTTACAATTTACAATCCTTTTTGCCAAAAATTGTGAGCAGCTCAATAGAACATCGACGAAATCTACGCAATTTCTCTTCGATGAGTGAAAACCCTATTATATCCGCATGCAGAATGAAAAAACTAAAAAACGGATTTCTAAACTTTGCTTAAATACACCCAGTATCAAAACAAGTTTCCAATATCATCTGCAAGAAATAAAACAGCAACCGAATTTTAATAAAAGCATTCATTTGGTTGGTCAAAGCCGGTATATCTAATGACTGAAATTGTTCAGACAGACAGAGACCACGAGAGCGGTTTTGCCAACACAACCATCAATGGATTCAGCAATGACGTACTCAGTATTCTCAATCAACCTGATTATGCCCAAGACCGTCAGAATATCAAGCAATTTGAGGAATTAAATTGGGAGTTTGAAGATCAACACTCGAGCAACAACTCAATGACCACAGAAGACACTATTGTTTTGACTTACAAGCAAGGAGACTTCAAAACCCTTGGCCAAAATTTCGAAAATCAGTCTTTTCTTCATTCTCAAGAGATTTATTACAGTTCTACCCCTCCACTGAAAAGTCTGGATTTTTTAGCTTCCCAGAGATATCAAGACCCTCAACTGACAATTTTCTGGGGGATCGTCACGATTCTACTCACATTCATGGGGTTTACAGCGTTATCGTTTTGGATGGTTGGAGCTAAGCTGCTGCCGGAGACTGGAAATCCAATCATTGATTTCATGAGAACAGACTACCATTACTGCATGGCGCTTCCGCTGCTTTATCCGGTCTTCTATATCTTTGTTTTTCAAAACTGGTCTTCTCTGAAGATTTTTAGGCATAACTGAACTTCGAAGGCCGAAGGTCCAGAATTTCAATTTCGCTAAGGGGGCTTCGCGGTTTCCTTCTAAGTAGCCTTCATTATGTGGTTCCTAACAAATAAAATTCTATTTTTGTCCTCGTTCCTTATGTCAGTTAAGTCGTGCATTAATTTGCTCTTTCATAAGATCCGCAGGTCATCTATAAACATCAAAAGTTATCATTTTCTGACAAGGGTTCAAACCTCGAATCAATTTTAACTATCGGCCTATTTGAACGTTCAAGTAGAACTGTCAAACTATTAATAATTAAATAAAGTTTGCTATGGAATCATTAGACCTCTCACCGACACAGAAAGCTGGAAAGAAGACGTACTCTGCTGAGGACGATGGTATTCTAAAGCCTTTTAGCGTACAATGAGTGACCAATAATTGTAGAATTTTTCAAAAAGCACGCTGCTTTGCTCTATAAGACGACGACAATGTCAATCGGATCCGGATCAACCATGCGTAAATTGATTTTAACGGGTTTTAATCTCGATCCGGCGTATTCTAGTCAAAGCTGAAGATCGTTATGGACTGAATGGAAAGTTCACAGACGTATGAATGAAATGAATGTCTTTCAATTATAATTAATATTTACTACTTTGTCACTAGCATTTGGCAGCAGCCGGAATGTGGAGAAACAATAGCGTAACAACGAAGATGGACAGAGAGAAAGTGAAGGGAGGAAGAGATTGGATCGAGCATTTGAGTTAAGCTGGCGAATTATATTTTACAACTTTCATTGTGCGTAGAGAAAAATTTACTTGTATTCCTTCGCTGAAGTTGTATATGAAATTTGAAGTTTAAGCTTAATTTAAGCTTTCTTTAGGAATTGCTTACCTGCATGCTTTTCTGGCTCTTTCATTTGTTTTCGTACTACCTATCAAAAGCGATCAGCGGCAATAAGAGTCACCTCGTATTGGTATCATAATAGCTTTGGTGCTTAGAATTTCAATAACAAGGATTTATAGTTTTCAGAACCAAGAATTCATACTTTTCAAGAAAGTCCCAATTTCTTGAATCACTGAAGCTGATAAACATCATAGTCCAAGAGCGGCATTTGTGAAATTATTATTTTCAATTCTAAGCATGAAACCAGCTCAGTAAGTTGTTTCCGACTTCACTGGATGAGATATATGAGAGACTATTATGTATTCTTGTATGTATATATACAGAAAGGATATAATTGAAAGAGTTTTCAATGAAACGCCCAGAAATGGATAAATAACAGAGAATAGCTCAAAATAACAATTAAATTAGAAGCATTAGATCATATTCGAAAGCCTTAATTTTTCAATCACAAAAAAAACTACGGTCTCAGAACGATATTGGTGCCAGTGCGTTAAGTTCCTAGGCTTTTCTGTCATATTCTCGAAATTTTTGCCTCAAGTCTCATTTCATCTGAACACAATTCCCAACACCATGGGTGGTGTGATCAGATGGCAGCTAGACTAAATTGATTGCATATGTGACTTAATGAATTTACAAAAATGTGAGAGAATTTGCGAATTAAAATTTTAATTAGAGATTTAATTTTTTCATCAGTGATCTCCTCCTAATACCAACGAAAGGTTCTGAAGTTATTTGGTTTTACAGGGAGAATTTTCAATGAACAGACCAGCAATGCAACTAGATCAGACCATTAAGCCCTAATGACTTATTTTAGACCATTAAACCTGGCTTTTCCTTATTGGAGATTCGCTCCCTTTTTCGCTTACAAATATTCAAATACGAAAACGCAACTTCTCTCAAAGATCCCCAGGAGAGCGTATTGACTTCCAATTCAATTAATTAAGTGCAAATTTTTTGGAATGAAACTGGGTTCATTTCTTTTCCGATGAGCGGCCTTGTGAAAAAAAAATTAGTTTAATATTTAATTATTTCATCGTTCTTAAAGTTAAAGAAAGACCGCGATTGAAGACCAAAGATTCTAATGATTGAAACTCCCATTAATCTCCTAAAGAGCGCAGTAATCTTGACCTTGCTATGAATCTTACCTTATTTATCTTGATTCACGCAGGTTTATGAAAAAGATATAACTGTTCGGACTCAAAAAGCTGCTAGAGCTTGCAGAGTCATCACTGAGCTGCTACCATTCGACCGCAAGAATTCAGTCATTTTCGACGAGCCAGAGATGGTTAAGTACCTGCTGCTCTGTCATCCGCTCCTTCCAACTCCAGTATCCTAACAAATTCGATACATATTATCAAAGCCATTGACTATTCATTTCAGATCGACACGATAATGCAATGCTGCTTGGAAAAATTCACAAAAAGAGAAAATTTCATCAGGGCGTTTTGGATTGCTTTAGATTTCATATCAGAACTCGAGGAGAGAGTCCAGAAACAGAAAAGAACAAAGACTTTGAGACTGTTACAATTTGGGATTAAAAATTTCGTGAAGGAGCAATTGAAGCAAAAGCCTGAGAATGATGCGGTGCGTATAAGTCCATTGGAATATTGTCCAGAGATTCTCTTCAACATCATCGTCATTAAAAATGTGGCGCTTGATTATGCAGATAAGCTCATTGATATCACATCAGCCGTAAAACTATCGAATTATTGTAGTGTTGTTAACATCTGTTATTGTTCAGTCGATGCGCAGTACACTTTATGATCAGTTGCACTCAATGGTGTGCCGAAGCATGAAAATGTTCATTGCGAACACCAACTCAGAGAAAATCATTATCAAATCCTGTAATTTGCTTGAAAAATTGAGATTCTATCTGGAGACAGAACAAGACCAATTCAATCTTGAAATCCAAGAATGTAAGTATCATCTTATCAGAGAGATGAGAGTTTCATTGAACGATTTTAGTACTTCTCTCGAAGCAAGACATAATGACCGAAGCCTCCACACCATTGCTCAAAAACATAGAAAATAGACTTTCTGCCTCTAAAAGCCACCGATCAGGAGACGAAAACGGTAGTAATGGTTCTCACGATGAGCTCCCAGAGCAAAAAGACGAGAAGATAAAAGAAGAGTTTATCAATGGACTCGAAGAATGGCTCTGCTGCAGTATATCCTAATCCTTGCGATTGAATTAATAAATTCCATTAGAGGGAGTTCCGTTGATCCAAAAGAATGCTGTGGTGGCCGAAGCATTCAAACTGCCAGATAACCTGGAGCTGATGTTGGCATTAGTCATGGATCCTCAAATGTACCCTCTTAAAGATTGCGTAAGCATTTCGTCCGATTTCTCATTGCTAAATGTCGCTTAGTGGACTCGAGAGTTCCCGGACCTAGTAAAAGTTGAAAAAAAGGAAGAAAACTCAGACTCGAAGACTGAAGACAATCCAAATCCAAAAAAGAAAAACATTGAAGCAATTAGAACCGCTTCTTATAACATCAGAGGACAAAAAATAGTAGAGATGCTTACCCATCGTCCGAATCATGCGTTTCTGATACGAGCAAATAATTTCGCCATTGAGAATTTCTGTAAGGACACTCTCCTCCAACAATTCTGACTGACTGCTTTTTCTAGTTAATATGCTTTATGAGTGCATTAATCGCGACGAAATCGAAAATAACTTGAATCATCTTCTTAAAATTTCGGATTTCTATTTAAAATTCGACCAAGACTACACCGCAAATTATATAATGCACTACAACATGCCGTTCAGGATCCTCCACCACCTCGAGTTTGAAAGAGCCTCTCAATTCTTATTGACGTTTCTCAATGTGGCAGAACTATCCCTGTCAGGTGCCAATCTAATGAGAGTATTTCACTACATGAGATACACGGAATTCTTCCTGGATATCGTCCGCGCAATCTTCAAGGGAGCTCCAGGCATTGACACAAACAAAACCGATCTACGGTTCAAACCAAAACAAATTTCAATTTATCTCCAAGGAGCTCTCAATCCCGACCAATACCCTGCAGAAGTATCAAATAAGAAACAGAAGAAGAAAGTAGAACCTCTTCCTGAGGAGAAAGACGATGGTTCGAACCTGGATATTGATCGAATTGCGAGTATTCTGAAAAATAAGCCAGAGTTCAATGCGAAGCAATGGGTGGATGAATCTCGAAAGAAATTAATAGCAGCGAAGCAACAAACAGAAAAGATCCGCGAAACCAAGCGTTCTGTTGACCTGGCGGCCAGATACCATAGTCTTAGACTCGCTGAACGAAGCAAATTCTCCAAGTCGACCTCTGTGACGGAGCATCAGAAATTGTCGTTTGAGACGAGTCAGCAGAGTGGAGAGCGGTCTCCAGTACTCCAAACAACTGTGCGCTCTCCTTTGAATAGTCCACGCCAAGCCACCTTAAGGAGAACGACAGCAAGCAGCTTCGCGTTCGCGATGGCAAATACTCCCTCAAAACCAACCGAAGACAGGCAGCTAGGAACTCGAAAAGGCTCATTTCTGAAGAAAGCTGATGGAGAGCAATCTTCTAAACAAGAGTCTGAAAATGTATCTATGGATCGAGATCGAGTATATACTGAGCAAGACTCTAATCGCAAAAAATTCTTTGGAAGAATCGACAAGACACCCACGAAAGAGGTGGGCAATCAAACGAAGAGAATAACTCCTTTTTACGTCGATGAGTCTTATGAAAACACCGCTATTGAGGATCTATGCGGGCTTTATCCCATGAAGGTGGCTGCTCTCGTGGAGACTGAATTGGATAAGCAGGCAAAATCTAAAGAATTTACTCCAAAGGCAATTTTAACAGACGATAAATACGCACTGATGCTATGTGATTTTCTGAACTTGATAGTCGATAGAGCACTTAGTGTGAGAGGTACAGTGCTTAGTGATTCGCTGAACCCTGAGAGAAGGGATTTCACGAGACTTTGGTGGGCAATGTTCGAACCAGAATCTGGCCAGTTCTTCAGGCTTCTCATGAAGGTAATTCGAGCCCCTCTGATTCCTTTCTTTATCACGAACTCTTGTAATTAGAACTACTTGCTCAAGATCAAAGTGCATCACATCTCTGAGATAAATACTGGTTATGAGACGGGTGTTATTCTCAACACCATGCTTCGAAATCTGTAAGATATTGTTGATATTCAGGAATTAATGGTTGCTTCTCCTATCTCTTTTTTAGTGACACAGAGCCACTGAACCTTTATGGCAAAGCCCTTCATTCAATTTGCAGAGAATATTTCGACTTTTTGGTGAAGACAATCATTCATTCACATGCATGGCTTAAGAGGAAAGACTTCACAGTGTACGTCCAAGATTTCCAGGTTATTATCGACCCTTTTGAACACTACTGATAATTGTCTGAGTAGATCACAGAGACTTTGGGCAGCGGAAGACTCCTTCTGGTCGAGACGCTTTACTTAATCATCAAGAACGACGTTAAAGAGAAATATAGCATCATCCGTTCGGTATCAGACACATGCTGGCACACGCTTATCATTTGGCTTTTCGAATACAAGTAAATCAGCTAAGCATGAATAAAATAGTCTGATCACCTTCTTTAGACACAATAATATGTTCCAGAGCCTAATGCTCAAGATCTTTGATATCGTTTTCTTCAATGCTGATGAGAAAGTCATATTAACCATCATCTACAAGATGAATTTGCTGCCTAAAATCCATAACTATTTCGATCAAGTGCTCCAAAATGGAATCGTTAATAAGGCAGACAGGACCGAAGAAATCATTTTTTGTATGAAGAGAATCCTTCAAACCTTGTCTAGGGCAATTGAAGTATAACCCAAGTTCCTTTCTTAATATCATAAACCTTATTTCTAGAGTCGAAAAGCACTGAGCCAGCTGAAAATTCAGATCAGCACCAATCACAGTTGGAAGACAATCTTCAAAAAACATATCGATCCAAAGCCTATTGTCACAACTTCAAAGAAAAATCTTGAGGATATCGCAGTTAGTCCGATGATCCCCAAAAAGGACGTCTTATCTCCGGGCCAGTTACCTTCTGTGAAATCGCCGAAAAACCCTTCCTTATTCAGATTTGACAACCTCAGTCCGGTTGCGCATAGCACGAATCCGACAAGCAAGAACTTTTTCCCTGCAGAGATAAAATTGCCGTTGATTCAGCCGAGTTCCACAAAAGCGAAAGCGAAACCAAAAGGATCTCTAACGACGAGAGAGCGAAAAAGTTCTCGAGATCTCTAGTGAATTTTCTGTATCCTATCTACCGTCTTAATACTTTATTATTGTTATTATTCCTTCCTGATTTATTGACAGCAGCGACCTTTGGGTCGAGAGAGTGTATAGGTTGTGATTTATTCATTGTTACATATAAAACACGAAAATGAAGTGGCTGTCATCATTACCAATTTAAATCTAACTCGGAAATTTAATGTACTGCCTCACTTCATATTTCCGAAGTGTCCATTAGAATAGAGCCCGCCCTTGGAAATGGAGCTAGTATTCCCTTTATTAATCTAAGCTTTGATTGATAAGATATGAGTGATTCCAAAAGGGCTATCAGGGCATCGTTTTATCAAAAGAAAACACTGTGATTTATTAAGCTTTACTTACTTTATAATAGTGATTCATATGCTAGAAAGTAAATTCATCGAATAATTTACTGTTTTTTTTTGTTTGTGACGGTCTCGTTATGTCTTGTGTTAATATACTATGCATTATGTCTCAAGTCAATTTAATATTTGCTTTATTATACTATCAACTGATTTGTTAATGAATGAAGACTTATGAGATTAATTTTATAGATCACTTCCTCTTCTGATTGTAGCATTATAAGATTTTTAACCTCTGCACTTAATTTCCTTAGCAAGAACTGTTAACGATTCTGAAATTACCTTCACCTTCAATGTACGTTCAACCCTTTACCCAAACAAAACAAGACGTTGTAGATAAGAATATAAATCAGTCATACCAACTCCATCAATTTGAAATTATTAACCCAAAACTCTTGTTGTACATCAAAACCTCCATTACTTTCCATAACAATTTTCCTGATAAAATTTACACTTGTCCCTTCATTTGAAATGAGTGATTTGGCTTGCTGTGTAACTACCTTTACTCTAAGGATTTCAAACAAATTCAAAAATTGATAATTCAAAATCAAAATTAGAAAATAAATTATTAAATAAATTTAGACAAAGACTTAAAAGTCAGTTTTCCAGGCAGGTTTCTACTATGAGCAGGAAACTTTATTAGCCAAATTTAATTCCAGTTGTCTTAACCGAGATCTACCTCATTCAATATTCTCCCAAAAGAGTTCATTATTGCAAGAATTATTTTTTCATTGATTAATTGTAAAAATAGTGTAGATAAATGTATGCTGTTACAGTTTAATAGATTGAATACGAGTTATTTGTAGTATAAAATATACAATGACACATCATGAGAGCTATGGTCTAAAAATTGCTCTCACTCATAAAAAAAAGTACGTTATTAATTGCCATCTTCATCTTTTTTCTGGCTTATATAGTGGGCATGAGTGATTTTATACATCGTATCAAGCAAAACCCCCACTAAGACCTTTATGCCTTCAGCCCTATTTTACCAGATAAATATTTACGTGGATTCATTTCTGAAAAATTTACGCTTTCACATGGTCCTTGAACAAGCTTGAGAGATCATTCTTGGACAAAACTCCCTTGATAACCTCATCTTCGTTGACAACTTTCTTGCTCTTTAATACTTCTTCCGAGATTAAATCTATTGAGAACAACACATAATTACTACACCGAATGATGATTGCTGAGATCTACCTGTTTGTAATATCTTTGCTCTGGGCTTCACTTTAAGTGCTCCTGAAAGATGGTCCTGATTGTGCTGGATCAAAGGCGT
>ENA-UOUE01001968-UOUE01001968.1-compost-metagenome-genome-assembly--contig:-NODE-1968-length-10922-cov-14.932503_pt1 | contig 10922 bp, 11 predicted proteins | sample MGYA00238146_ERZ747223 | MGnify/ENA primary metagenome ERZ747223 (study PRJEB28781, sample SAMN06268865) | compost metagenome | isolation source: single cell | place: USA: California, Emeryville, Joint... | reverse complement strand
GAGATTTCTTCAAAGTATTATTCACAATTCTGTCAGAGTGATTAAAAGGAATCATCATTGTTTTTTATATTTGACACAAACATCTGTAGAAACAAAACCATGGATTTCAAAATCTCTTAAATCCAAGCTGCATACAAAAACTCTTGAATAATCATATTAATAGTAGTTCTCGGAGTAAGAGGTGTAATTTCCCTTGAAAAAAGCGAAATAAGACGATTTTTTCATTTGATGCAAAATTTACCAGTGACTTGATCAGCGCAATACGGCATTTCTCTCTGGCAGCATCACATCCAAATAGAATCGAAATTTTCTCCCTAAAATAGTCGCAATTAGTCGAGTGGTCTCGAAAGTATTCTTATTTACGAAGCAAATTCGAGATCAATAAACGGAATTCCATTCTCATCAAGTATCACTCTCTTTATCGTCGACAACTCAATTCTCTTTTCGACTTTTAAATGGTTTCTAATCGCATTCACTGTTGCATCATTGGAAGGCTCATCGGTTTCTAAAATATCAAGGGTATCTTCCAAGCTGATATTTGTCGTAAAGATCCATTTATCGAGTCTCTCACTGATTAAATATAGTCTCCTATCGTAAATCATAACCAGAGTCTTTGGCCCAGCGTAATCGTCCCAGGTGGGTCTAGCGCCAGATTTGAGCCAGACCTCAAGCGAAATATAGCACTTCGTACCCTCTTTCCCCTTAAATAATAACTTTTCACGCACTGAAGTCATGAGAGTTAATTTTACCAAGTCCAATTGAAGTTTTGTTTCCTTGAGATAAGCTTGCTGAAGCGCGTGAGGGAAGATGATATCTTCGGTCATTTCAATATTCGATTTTTTAAGGAATTGCTCAAAGTAATATTTATTGTTCTCCCTCTCGAAATTTATCACTAAAATAGCCTCCTTTTTCTCAGGTTGGCCCCCGAAGAAGCCGAATTTCTTCTTTTCTAGCCTCTTAAAGGAAATGGCACATCTTTTATTAATCCTCGGAAAATTAAGAACCGCTTGAATCTATAAAATATTAAATAAGTTGGTTCTAATGGCTAAGAGCAATTATTTACATCGCTAAGCTCGATTTGATCCAACAGCATTGGACCTTCTGGGCAGAATCTGTCCTCAGAGCAGATAGAGCAAGGTTTGGAAAGCGAAGGCTTCAGCAACATGATGTTCGAGTCGGTAACAGCCAGCAGAAGCCTCTGACTTATACCTTGAGTGTAACTAGTGAATTGAATGAATTTCGAACGAATCAGCCCAAGCTTTACTCATAGGCGTCGATGTTCATCAGATGGTAGATTCTAAATTTATGAGGGTCTTTCGCGTAGCCTTTTTCAATGCAATATTCGCGAAGCGCAGTTTTATAGGAAATGTTCTGCACTTGCCTCAAGATATCCTGAAGTAACGATTGCCTCAATTTTTTGCCTCTAAAGATCTGAGCCTAGAGACATGGTATAAATAAATTCGTTGAATTGATTTTATTACCCTGATAAAATATTCCAAAATCACATATTTCTTCGGAGGACATCGACTGATGTACTCGCCAAGCATCATCAAAATCGCGTCTCGGAGTTTGAATCTGATCATTTGCTCTTCATAGTTGTTTGCTTCTTCTCTAATTATTGAAAAAAATCACCGCATGCTAAGGCGTGAGGTTGAAGAAGGAATTTACTTGGACATTTTCATCGAGCTTTCCATGTCCCTGAGAAGAGTTTCTATAAAAGATTCCAGCAAGCCCTGCTTTATCAGCTGTTCCAGCAGAAACTCTGTGCCTTTTTCTTGGGGAGTTCTTGTCCGGACTGCCGAATGAACGCCTTTTTCTGCTGGAATGGAGAGGGTGCTCAGCGTAATGAACGGCGTTTGCAAACAAATCAAAGACCCACAAACTGCCAATTGGAAGAGCATCTCACGATCCTCCAGCATGACAGTACCACCTTGACGGCTGATTTTATCAGAGAGAACGCGATAGATATCTTCGATAGCCTTGCTGACGATATCATACATTTCGATATTTCTGATATCATCACTGTTTTCTTCAGAGTTGCTCTCCAGCGCATACATGATAATCACCAAATACTTTGTAGCGACATTGCAAGCCTCCCAGCCTGTCAGCGAGCAAAGATGCGTCAGATGCTTGATAGTCTCTTTCTTTTTTATCTATCAATTCCTCAGGATTAAAATGTGTTTCATGCGTAAAAGAAAATTACAGTTTCGATAGTCGCCTTCTTTGTACTCAACTGTCCTGCAGGAGCATATTCAATAGCTCCGTAAATACACCGCAGCAACGCTGCGACAATCAATGCTCTTAACCGCTGGAAATCGGTCATGTCTTTGATCGGCAGCAATTCCTCCAGGACTTTATTCAAGATTGTTAAGATACTTCGAGATTAAAGAATTATTTTTTACTGCTTTGCTTAAGTCTAGCCTCATCTTCGTCTTCGTTTGACATATATTCCTCTTTCTCAATCTTCTTCTTATCTGCTTTCAGCGGCTCCATCACCAGCTTCGAAAGCTGGAACGGCGTTAGATTCATAGTGATTTCGTCCGTTTTCATTTTATCCACCAACGCGTTCTTAAAGGGTATGCCTTTCTTCAAGAAACCAAAAAATCTCTTAGTCTTCTTTGTCGCCACCTTTGTATCTATTGTAGCCAATTTCGCCATCTTCTCCTTATAGGCCCTCTCGAAATTTTTCATCTTATTTCTTGCCTCGAGTTCCAGATTCGATCCGAAATACTTCTTATCCACGTCTTTCATTAAATTCCTCTCTACATAAATTGATTGATAAAATTAGTTATTTCATTTCATATACTTAAGACCTACCTTGTATCGAATCCTCTCCTCCCAGCAAGAACATCAGCAGTCTTTCAACACCGTTATGCACTGAAAACGTCTCATGCTGCTCTTCAAAATAGTATTTATCCATCTGTTGCTTTCTCATCTTAGGGTTCTCTTCCTTCGTTCCCTTCTTCGGAGCGCCCCAAATTACGATCTCCTCCATAATTCGCCTCCTCAGATTATTTGCAATGTCTTCTTTGAGCACGTGAATTGAATCCTCAGCTTTATTCAGCTCCAGAGGCTCTGGGTCTTTTTTCCCGCTGAGGATATCAGCCATTCGGTTTATTATACGGAAAGCAACCAACGAGTAAGGCTGGACGGCTTCATCTCCACTCATGCATTGGAAAAGATAGTCAATCTTGCGACCAATCCAGGTGCACTCGATATCCATCGGGATCTCGTAGCCTGCCATAAACCTCTCTTCACAGAAAAGTGAAAGTTTCAGACATTGAAGTGCCTTCTCTCCTGACAGATAAGTTCGAATCGTCGAGTCTCCTGAAGCGACTTTCAGGAAATATATGCAAGAGACTGCTAGTGCCACTTTCTCCTCCTGCTCTTCAGCTTCGTTGGAGAGATTCCTCGCCATGTTTCTTATTAAGATCTCTATGCAGTTTTCAATGGCGATTTTCGAATACCGTGCTATGAACTCACGAGACGTTGCAGTAGTTTTGCGAATGACTTTTGAGAGGATAAGGAAGATCAGCGAGAGGATCTCTTCCGTCTTTCCAATACCAAGATTCTTCTGAGATCCGATTATCCTCACGAGATGGGACAACTCATCGCTATCGATTTCACTGATCTTGATTTTATCAAGACATCGGGCTACAGCAAGTTTGACGTCATCGTTAGGAACGTCCAAGACGTTAAACAACAAAGTCTCTCTTTCAAGATCATTGAGTGTTTCGGAGTACTCTTCATATAATAACTTGATCTGGTAATCCTCATCCTCCTCATCCAGATTTACATCATCCTCGGCAGCAGCTCTCTCGCAAATGATCGCAATGAGCTTGATAATCGAGATAAACAGTTTATGCATTATAGGAGAGTTGAGCTTGAAAAGCGGAACAGGCTCCCCTCTTTCAGTCAGAGTCCCTTCTCCGTATCGGTTTACCTGTTCACAGGCCTCGTAGTACCTCTCAGCGCCCAAGAACAGCACAATTCTTTCAAAAGTTTTGACCTTCTCAATGCAATTTTCAATGATTCGATGACAATGCATAACCTCCTCATTTGTTAGAATCGAGTATAAAAACTCACAGCAAGCTGTAACGATAATCGGGTCAACTCGTTTAATAGTGAGATATGTAAGAATCTCATCTCCCGGTTCCTTGTATGATAGAGCATTATCGATATCACTGAGCATGAAATAGTGCATGAACGTGCCGAATATCCGGATGTAGGTAGCAAAGCGGTAATTTATTGTATGGAGGAGCTTTGGGTCGAACTTACTGTCGTTATTGGAAAAATTATAACCCATGTTGGCGAACACTTCACATAGTTTCTGAAGGAAAAAAGAGAGGGTTTGACAAAGACTTTAAAAAAATTGATTTTACTTTTAAAATTCTGTTGAGGGTGTGATAGAAAGTGTTTTTCGTATCAGAGGGATTAATGAACTCTCTGGCGCTTTCCTCGCCGAGTTTTGAGATATTGTCGATGATTTCGAGCATGATGATCTCTCTGTTGTACCATTTCTGCAGTGCGTCTCTGTCGTCTTTCTCGATGATGCTAGAGCGCCTTGCTATTCTGTCCAGCGTATCGAAAATTTCACTGCAGTCAACACTGAACCCTTTATATCTGATCAGTGCTCTTGCACATGGCGCATACGCTGTGATACGCTTAATAAGGCTATAAGGAAATGTAAGTATGGAAAATCCTTAGAAAAGGAGGATTTACTCAATGAGCTGGTCGTAGAAATCTTCATTTTCGAATTCTAAGCTATTGGTTTTTCTAAAATCAATAATAGGGCTCTTCTTCGGGTCGCTAGGGTTTGATTTCAAGCACTCTTTGATCTTTTGCTTGAATTCGGATATCCAACACGCTGCGTACATTAAGTACTCATCGTCATCGAACAAAGCAGCCATTTCGTCGGAATGGACGAGTGTATTGAGCCCTCTCAGCAAATCAGTAATAATTCCAATTTTCTTCTCTTCTTTCAGCTGCTGGCTGTCTTTAAATCTGATCCATATCATGATATTCTCCTTAATGCTTTCCTTTAAATAGTCCCGGAGGGCCTTGTCCGTTCCTAAATCCGAAAGTTGCAAAAGGATTTGGAAGCACTTTTGTCCGAACTCCACTCGGTTGATAATGCTGAAATTCGCTATACAGTCAACTAGATGCGCCTGAATTGACTGCTGGTTCTCGATAAGGATAAGACACCGCTCTAAAAACAGTTCTAGGACCTCCCGCTAGCGGAAAACAAGCTTAGAGGAGGGAAGTTCGCACGCTGCTTACTGTATCATCGTGTCTAGCGGTGGAAATGAAAATTTCGTCCCATTTATTGAAATCACGAGAAATTTCAAAGGATTCTCGAGCTACTTCTGAGATCAAATCTGCGCAAAGACTTGGGTTGGTCAAGCATTCTTCCAGCAAGTCGTTTAATCTATGCATTCTCTTTTTATTTGATCTCCTGTCCAAAAAATAAGGTAATAAGTTATTGATGTTTTCTAGAAGGCAGTTTACGTTTGTCTGCTTTGAGTGCTTCTTTCAGTGAAGTTTATTATTACGCTTTTCAGGTCGAAATCTTTATCAATTCTCACTTCAGAAGCACTAACTCCATCGATCTTCTTAATAGAAGCCATTCCTGCGAACAAATCTCTCTGGAGCAGTAACAAACAGTCAGCAAGCAATGATAAAATGCGGCTTTGCTACTTTATACTCCGGTAATTGCTTCACAAAGGGATTCCCAGCGCAAAGTAATGTTTCGAGTCGTTGCAGCTTTTTGATTTCACCCAGCATCTGGATCATGTCGTCATTGGTTTTAAATTCAATAGCATTCGATGAAAGATCGAGGAAATTGAGATATTTCACCACCGGCGAGAACGCTCCAGGCTGTATCCTCTCAATGGAATTGCGCTTAAGCAGAAGAACCTCAAGTCTCGGCAGGCCACTAAGGTCAGGAATCTAATATATGGGTCTGTTAGAGCCGCATTTTTGTAAAATATAGCTGAGTACCTCAGATAGCACGTTATTTGTGAGGTTGAGCTCCTTTAGAGTTCGAATAGAAAGGCTGACATGAGAAATGAAATTTTCTTCTGCGATAATCTTGGAAAGTCTTGGAAATCTTTGGGCTTTTTCTTCGTCAACGACAAGTTTAACCACTGCATTCCTCGAGATATCAATCGTGGTTAGTACTCTGCTCTCTTTTTTGTCGAAAAGTGCATCGAGACTAGTGATAGGCTCAGACTCTGCGATTTCAAGAATTGATTTTTCCTCGTGAAAGTTCGAGTCAATTTTCTCTAAACAGTTTTATGAGCTGGTGATTTAGGTTCAAAGGACAAACCATAATTTTGTTCATATTCTGGTTCTTTTTGTTGTCCTTTCGTAGGAGTATAAGAAGCAAATCTGGCCCTCTTATGATCCATTGTACTTATCAATATAATATATTCGCAGAAATTGTTGTTTTATAAAATCAGTTTTTTATTTCTTTTTATGTGACTATGACCGTTTTTATGATTTATTCTTATTTATCCAGAAAATCAAAAGGAGGCTCCTCTTTCGCCTGAGTTTTCAGAAGAAAGTTCTTTATCGGATATTATCTAATTTCAATCTGATATTGTTTCCGCTATTTTCACTTAACTGCTGTTTTCTCAGCAAATCAGCTCTCCATTGATAAATGCGTAGTTATGTATTACCCTAGGCCCAACAATTCAGCTGGGGGGTTAGGAAAATCTCCACTGGGCTTATCTCTCACACAATTTGAGAGCTATTTATCAGGTTTTATTTACAATATAAATCAATCATACCTTTGAGAATACAATTTTATTTAGGATGTTGCGTTCATTTTGTAGTGCTGAACTCTATAATTACATCTGCTTTTCTTTATTAGATGCCATATCACCTTAAGAATCAAAGTTTCTACAGAGATAAGGATTTTATTTATTGCCGTACTTATCTTTTCCACATGAATTAGTATTTCGACAATATATGAAAGGAGCACGATTACTTTGAGTTTATATACGCTTCTTCTATGAAGTCGATTGTGATGAAAAATTTTAATCGGGTCTTATTCTCAAGGTTTCTCTATTCTCTTAGAAAAATTATCTCTACTCTCTAAAAAATTAAAAAACCCTCATCTTAACTCTCTCATTGTTAGCAGATACTCACGATATCCTAACTCGCAAAATATCCTTGCTTCCTAAAACTTTTCTTTTTGCGCCATCTTCTGCATCAACACAATAAACTCCTTTTGGGAGATCTAATTCGGAGTTAAATTATTAACACAATAGAATGAAATAACTTACTTTTCCGTCTTTGTTTGCATCTACTTCCTCCATGAGTTCATCCCATTCTCTGTCATCTAATTCCACACCTCCCATCACAGCAGCAAATTCATCTCTCGTAATAAAACCATCTCCGTTCTACCAATCATAAGAAATGTTACGAGACAATACTATCTTATCTACCTGATCGAACAGTTGGAAAGCCTTTTCTACTTTCTCCTTCGAAAGAAGCATGTCTCTATTCATTGCAGCCATAATGAATTCTAGACAGCTCATTAAACACTCAAATATTATTACGAAGGTACCTGAGAAATCTATTTGACCAGATCCATTAACATCAACCTCAGCAATGATCTTCCTGGCCTCAGCTTCGGCTTGATCTCTATTACCATGTATCTGTGTGTAACCTAATTAGAGGAATTCATGAGCTTTTTTCGTTTTTGACAAGGAACTACTTACCTTCAATCAACTCGTCGGTTGTGAGGATACCGTTCCCGTCCTTATCTAACCTAGCAAAAGTCTTTTGTAATTTCTCTTTTTCTTGTTCCGTTGAGATTTGTGTGACGATGAAAGTGAGAATAGCTTGTTTGAGCTTATTTTTCGACTAATTGTTTTGATTAGATCTCATTATATGTCCCAAGAGAACTATATTACGCTGAACGAGCTAAGGTTTCCAAGAAGTTTCTTATCGAGAGCGTCTGTCCTCGTATTCTTATTGATCCAAGGATCTTGCAAAGCTTGTGCGGCTGAAATTCTGGCGGCTGGATTCACCGTGAGCATTTTCGAGATGAGAGCCTTTGCTCCTTCAGAAATATTCTCCCATTCAGGCTCTGGAAATCCAACTTAGTTGGCAGATAAAGGAACACGATACTTACCATCGAAAGAATATCTTCCTTGTTTTACGTTGGCTAAAATTTCTCTGTCGCTTTTTCCGTTAAAAGGCGGGTACCCGCAGAGCATGATAAATAATATGACTCCACAGGACCAAACATCACATTTGTGGTCGTAATTCTTAGCTAACACCTCAGGAGCGATATAATAAGGCTATAATGGGCATATGTTTAAAACACGAGGAAGTGTTTGATTTACAGTTCCGAATTTCTGAGTTAATTTTTCGCCTTCTTCAAATCTTTTCGAAGTACCAAAATCAATGACTTTCAGAGTCGCATTGGACTTTGTACTCGTCAGGAGTAGATTTTCAGGTTTTAAATCTCTATTATGTCCCATGTTAAGCAAAATTTACTACCAAAAAAAATTATCGAACCTGTGAACTACGTTCTTAGAGTGACAGTACACGACTGCAGAGAGTATCTGCTTCATGTACTCAGCGGCTTGTTTCTCACTGAAAGATTGCAATTTTTGAATCCTATCAAATAATTCGCCTCCAGGCAAATACCTAGCGCGATTTTAGACCGGCGAGCGCGGTGTTTTCATTTACTCAGTGATGAGATAATATTTATCCTTGTCTTGATAGAGCTCGAAGAGCTTCACGATGTTTGGATGGTCCAAATCTTTCAGGATGCTCACCTCAGCGAACATCTTTTCGGCTTCTTCCCTTATCACAGACTTTTTATCGATAGATTTCATAGCTCTGGTGATTCCGGCTTGTCTGTGCGTTACGAGGCAGACCTCTCCATAAGCACCTAATTTCCATGGAAAAATTCATGTTTAAAACCAATTCTGCTCCCACAAATCGATGGTACCTTTTCCCAGGACGGGACCTGCTTTATAAACATCGAAAATGGAGCCGCCTCTAAGGCTTACGAAAATATCAGGACCGATTTTCATGCCATTATCGTTCGGCTTCAGATCACCGAACGAGCCTGGACCTGTGTTTCCCGTGATTCCCTTCTGTGTCTTCCCATCCATATCTGCTGACATTTGGTTTGCTGGCCTTGATGTGTCTTTATTAGATTTGCAAGCGTTTCCCATGTTTTTTTTTAGGCTCTGTTGCGTGTGTGTTACAAATTGTATATTAAAATTTAACAAGATTAAGAGCCTTCGATGATCGTTGCAACATCTCCAACAGTCGTTTTGAGGTTGTCCTAACAAGGCAAGGACCTCGGTCTCTAGATTCTATTGATTTGATGCTAATTTTGCTTCGTTTCCTCATTTTTCATAGAGACTGAAATATCCTCTCGCAGCTTCTCAACGGTCGCATATCGTGTGCAAATCAAAACACTCTTTGATTATTCTTACGATCTGATAGTTTATTTCCATCAAAATAAAAAATGAATACACCGAAAGTCGACCAAGGGCAGCAAGACCAAGACATCTTCTGTAATAAATCAATCAATTACTTGGTCTCACTCAAGTAGATTCAATCAAAGAGGTCAGTCTTAAAAGCTGTTCGTCCTGCAAAAAAAGTTTGCCTCCTGGTAGAATATCAAATCTATTTCTTCTGTCCTGATTGTCTAACACAGACACGATTCCTCGAAGGCTCAACCAGTTGTGCCTGGGAAAACTTAAGAATATTCAAGATATAAACTACAATGCCCCTGAAATTATGGACTATCTGCTTAAATATTATGTACACTACCATAGTTGGTCGCAATTTTTTATTAATATTCTGTTCGGTGATAAGGATACGGAAGACGTTGGAGTCGAGTTAAAAGGGTTTAAACACTACGAGCGAGTTATAAAGGATTATCTAATAAATCTGAGCGATGCTTTCGAAAAACAATCGGATTATAAGATCGCGTTTCAGCTCAATTCGAAAAAATTGCAGTACGCTGAGGAAAGACCAGAAGACATCGAGCGATTTCAGAAAGAAATTGCTGAAGCAGAGGAGCGGATTCCGAAAGAAAAGCAAATTATTAATTTTCTTTCGAACAAATTGTGTAGTGAGTGCGAAGAGATTGAAAAGCTTGAAGCTGAGCTCAGGGAGCTTGATTATGAGGTGATGAAAGTGCAGGAGGATTTGTTAAAGCAAGAGGCTATTTTGAAAGAGAATACGGTTGATAAAGAAAGGATCCGCGAGATAAAGCCGCTAAAGGAAGCGTTCAATATCCAGATCCATGACAATGTAGCAACGATTAACGCGGTGTCTATGAAGGTCGATAAAAAGGAAGACTGTTGGCAAGATTTGAACCAAGGACTCGGGATGATAGTATGGATGTCACAGTATTTCCTCCAAAGACAGCATATAAAGCTTGAAAAGTAAATGGATAATTTCATTAGAGCTTTTCTAATTGCAAAACTGTTAGTGTTGAATTGAAAGCAAACGGTCCTGATTCAGTGATAAGATTCAAAGAAGATAAAGGGTGGACTGGCTGTCCTATGTAAATATAGCTGTTGTTTAATTGTTGATTGATGATGGGTTGGTCAGGCATGGGCCTTTGAAAACGTTGAACGAGAAAGGACAGTTTAAAAAGGGACTAAGTATTCTGTTAAGCATTCAAAAAATCGTTGCAGAGAGTTTTTTCAAGAACTTCGAGAGGGTTAAAGAGCTTCCATACCCGTAAAAGATTTGAGTGGATTATTTGTTAAATTCTTTATCATTGAAGGGTAAAGCCGGAAACAATTGAGATTGATCGCACGAGACTGGACATTGATCATGACAACGCGGAAAAATCGACTTTGGTTTTCTCGAAGTTCCTCAAAAATTGGTTGTTTTTAATTGAGATCGCCTGTGAAACGCAATAGATCGAGGGT
>ENA-UOUE01001967-UOUE01001967.1-compost-metagenome-genome-assembly--contig:-NODE-1967-length-10929-cov-23.417342_pt1 | contig 10929 bp, 11 predicted proteins | sample MGYA00238146_ERZ747223 | MGnify/ENA primary metagenome ERZ747223 (study PRJEB28781, sample SAMN06268865) | compost metagenome | isolation source: single cell | place: USA: California, Emeryville, Joint... | reverse complement strand
CTCGTCGAATTCCATCTTATTGGTTTGGTCTTGGAACCTCTCGGAAATCTTCCGTTCAAGTTTTGGAATGATTTCCAAGAGCTTCTTCTTGCGCTCTGGGTTTAGTTTCATTTGAACTAATGAGAGATGGACGATGTTAGGGCCTTGGAAGTTCTTCTTGTATTCCTCGCCGAATTCTTTGTTGATGAGCTCGATTAACTCTTCGAACTGAAGTTTGAACTCAGGGAAATTTAAAGGGACTGTGAAGAAATGGGTCCAGTCCCAACTTTCTTTGCGCTTCCAGTCATCTGTGTCCACTGTCGTGGAGGCTTGCTTTGTTTCTTCGGCAATAGTGCCATCGGATTTCGAGTCTAATGGTTTCGGTTTCGAATCGGTAAGCGGTTCCATAGTGATTGCTGATAAAATAAGATTTGGTTTGAGCTGATCGATTTGATTGTTAGATTGGAAATTTTGTGACTTAAATATTAGATTGCTCATCAGTATTCAACAAGTGTCTAAGGAATCTGATTGGCTGTTGATCAACACACTCCAAAACTTCTTGGAAGATTTTTTCATAATTTATTTCTTAACAATTAGCTGGAAAGATGCCAAGAGCTGAGATGATGCCGATGTCGAAGAGTATTTCACAAAGAGAGCTAGGCCAGACTTTTACCTCTAGCATTGATTTAATTTTTCTTTATGCATGTGGGAAAATCCCATTTTTAGCTGAGTTTAGTAGTAGCGATCTCTCGGAGCGACTCAATTGGCTCCTTCTTACTATTACAAGGGCATTGCCATACATATGAAGACCAGTGTCTTGGTCTCTGTTCATGTATCTAGATCTGAGAAGGACCTATACTCTGGCAGCATCCCTCAAGGTTTCCTCTCCCTTACTGGCAAAGAGGGTTGTTGCTTCACGAAGAGCTAAGAATCGAAAACGAGATTTCTCTTCATTAATAATTTAATACTCTTATATGGCTCCTGACTTTATTTTCTTTCAGAATTAATTCAAGTTATCTCAAATTATATATGAATAATCGGCTTCCCTTTTGCCATGAGCTGATTCAACTTGCATTTTAATCTCAACAGCTGCGTTTCTACGATATGGATTATTGATATTGCGGTTTCCAATATCTAGAGCGCAAAAGATCCGAGTTGATTTGATTCGTTTAATGCACTTTTATTATCAGATTTTATTTTTTCTTGATATGAACAAAAGCGAGAACAGAAAAAAACCCAGAGCTACAACCAAATCCTACAACGTCGTCCCTCAGTTCATTCTAAAAACCCATGAAATTTTGGAGGTACAATTCAAGCATTAGACCTTACTCACCCAAAACTACAGAATTCAGCTAACTCTGAAATAATTTCATGGAATCGCGAAGGAACCGCATTTGTTGTGAAAAGAATAAACGAATTTTCAGAAAAAATCCTACCATTGTATTTCAAACACAATAATTTCGCTTCTTTTGTGCGACAGGTACCAACTCCTCCCTAATTCAATAAAGCAGCTGCCATTTGCCTCAGCTAAATATGTATGACTTTCACAAATCCCGCCAAGAGGCGAATTTGAACGAATTCCAGCACAGAGCATTTAGGAAGGGCAGAAAGTAAAATTATTTATAAAACTCCAGACGATCAACCTATCAAATTCTCATGACAGGGACCTCTTGTCTGAGATAAAAAGAAAAAATACGGATTCAAGCTCTCAGCACCCCAGGGAAGATGAAAATCACGTTGCAGAAAGAGCTATGAGTTTAGAAGAGGCCCTAAAGAATGATATCATGAAAGTGTTAGCCGAGGTATGAAGGCTGTGAGTATTTGACTCATCCTTACTTCGGATTTATAGATTGATCACTTGAAACAACGAGTGAGCCATTATGAGTCAGCCACTGAGAACCTCGCGCAGCAAAATGATAAACTCCTTGACGAGAACAGAAAGCTTTTAACCGAACTCGTGCGATCTCGGTAAATTATTGTTTTTATGTGGGCACAATATGCTTAATCTCGTATTCAGTGAGAAACTAGAGAAAAAAACAGATGTCATTATGATGATATTATATACGATCATTTCTCCTGCTGCAATCAAATTTTTCAAAAGGTCCTTTGGATCAAACTCAAATATATTCACAGGTATAAGAAAATTTCTCTTGGTGTAACTTAGAAGTGGGATAGATGAACCTCAAAGCAGTAAAAATACAGAGCCTACGCATTCTGAGGTAGAATTCCTATGGCATGCACATATAAACAAGTTTTCTTCGCAATTTCCTTAGAACACGATATTGCTGACACCGGAGAAATTCCTTCAGCTCGACCCTGAGAGATTGAGAAAACTATTTGGCATTTTGATCGAAAACGGCTTTAACCCAGACATACTTTTTGAGAATGTGGGAAGCGCGACGGCTTCAAAGTCGAATTTTTTCAAAAACTATTCGAATATTTTAAACGAAAGAGACAAAGGACTGTTTAAGCAGAATCAAAATGATTTTATTGAACCAAACGAGCGGTTGAAATTCGATTTTGGATTCCCAGATGATTTCCAAGGACGATTTATGCCTAAATTTTCTCATAGAGGATTCAAAGGGCATGATAATATATTTAAATACTCCGACGACGACAACCATTTCATTGGTAATAAAGATACTGCTCGCTGTTTCATTGAAATTCCTTTGGAAAAATAGATTTTATGCGAAAGATTCAAAAGAAAGATAGTTCGTCTTTGAACATGCTGAACGCTGCTCAAAGTCTGCCCAAGCTGGATAAATTCTCATTCGATGATTTTAAAATAGAGCCGCTTCGTTTTGATGAAGAAGAAGGAAACAGAAAGCATTTAAACATAAATGGAGGAGATAAAAGCCCGCTGATCTCGAAATTGTCTTTCTCTCATGACGATTTTCCGGAGCCGTTTGAGTTGGAGCATAAAAGTTCATTTCAGAGCATGTTCTTAGAAAATGGCCACGAGCATAGCCATCAGCATGATTTTACAGAGTTTAATAATTATATCGATCATCCAATTCGCTTCCATGACCATGGGAATGAAGATTCGCCGCATCATGACAAGAAGGAAAAAGAGTTCTCCAATTTGCATCGGGAGGATCATGAGTTTGACGAAGAACTATGAAAATGAGATTGGTGAGATTTAAATTCATAAATAATGTTTAGCTCTGTTTAGTGTGTCAATATTGCTATTCAATCATAAATTGTATTGGAAATAAGGCTGTAAGATCAATATCTTTAAGTTATGATTTATCTTACATAATGAATTGTATCATCATTGCACTAATAACAAAAACAATTAATCTATGTTCCCAAAATTTGTTTGTGGAGTATTCCTCTGGATACCTTTTATAATGTCGCCTTAGTCTTGCCTTGTTTATTTGTAAAAATTAATCTATCACTAGGCAACTGAAACCTGTAATTGACAAATTTTTATTGTTAAATCGTCCTTATATACTCTTTCCACAGCTAAATTTATCCTCAATATTATGATTAAATCTTAGAGATGATCATATATATTCTAAATTTCTGCAAAAGGATGATCCTATCCTAAATATATTCATTATAAGAGACGATAACTACTATCAAATGACTCGCTCGGACCAGCTTCCAGCTCTTCCAAAGAAGTACCATTTTCTTCTGATTTATTGCTTTTCGAATCAAACATCATGTGGGATGAAAATAGAGGGACAGTGATAAACGGGTTCACAAACAGCATCCCAACCAAAAATAGCACTTGCGTTCCAAAAAACAATTGATTTGAAAACCACTCCATGAAGTCGATCTCGATAATACTCAGAAGCAGTGCAATCACTGGAAAAAACATGATAAAGTACATCACAATGACCAATTTCGAGAGAATTGAGATCTCCCCCGTGTTGATTGGCATTGGCACTGATTGATCATTTTGAACCAATTCGATCCGTTCTTCAAACACGTTTATTTTCAAACAGGCCAATTCTCTAATCTTTGATCTGACTTCCTCAGCGTCCTCTCTACATTCAGCAAGACAAGCATTAGTAACGGACATTGGACCGTGTTCTTGCAGGAATTTGACAACAAAACTCGTTTTGAGGGTTGATATATTTAATCTTTTCTGCATCCTGAGAATCTTTTTTTCAAAACCAAGAAAAGAAAGCCTGTCCGTGGAATAGTAAAAGAGAATAAACATATGCATTAAATAGATGACCAATCTTGCATTGGCAGCATTTACGTCCTTTTCGTCGGAGAAGAGTATCACTCTGAGAACTTGAGGAAAAAGGAATAAAATCACAGTCACTATGAGCATTCGTTTCAAACTGGCTCGAACAAAAACCTTCCTTTCATCAGTGTTCATTATGATGCTTCTGATTGGATCCCTCGTATAAGCCAGCATCTCAACCTTAGCTCCAATCAAGACTAACAGGAAGAGCTGAATAAATGTAATGTTGCAAACAACCACTAAGAATATCTCAGTTCCCGCAATCTGGATAATACCTGAACTTCCGTGTTCCTTTTGATTATAAAGCATTTTTGCTACCAAGAGGTAAATGGAATACCCCAAGGCTAAGCCGAAATTTCCAAACAAGAAGAAAACTGCTCGAAGAGTAGGACGATCCGAGACATAAGCAGCGACTGATCTATTAACTGCCTTCTTGAATGAGTGTTGAATCGTTTCAAAATCGGAGACGGTGAAACACTTTCGCCTTTTAATGCAATAGTTGAAAATTCTGTAAAATATGAGAGCAAAAACGCCTGCAAGGATTGCTAGGATCTGAAACACTGAGAGATAGCATGACAGAATGTCAGAACGCTCAAAAGATTCGCTTTTGATGTTAAAGGCGGTTGTTTTCAATGGATTGTCTTCGCAAAAACCCATGGCTAATTTTGTAAATTTATTTTGTACTTCTTGAATAAATTATATTCAGGAAGAGTTTGAATTCTTATTTACAATTGTCTATATGGCATTTTAAGTTTCAAATAAATAAAAATCATATTTCAATTGTTCAACAGGGTAGGGAAGAGCCATATTAGCCGGCCCTCTATAAACTAATTACTTTTTTGTTATATTTTGTTCACATTGATATTACATGCAATAGAAGGACAGAATGATCTCAAGTTGTTGTTTTTTTGTTTTTTCAACTCCATCTAAACTCCTTGGCCTCTGATATAGAAAAGAGTCATATTCTTATAGGCTGCTCATATTTGAATAAAGCTTTGTTCCGAATTAGATAAAAGGGGTTTTTTCAGCTGCTGTATGCAAATTCCTTAATTAACCGTATCTTATAAAAACTTAACTAAAAATTATCTACGGTGGACATCACACGCAAATGAAGAAAGTCGGGGTAAACTTCAACACGGACTTGCCTTCACCTATTGCAAGAATATAATTTTTTCAGGTATTCAGCCCACAGGAGTGTTGCATCTAGGGAACTACCTTGGTGCTATTCAAAACTGGGTTACTTTACAAAACAAGCATTACCAAGAATCAAAGATCATATACTCTATTGTCGATTTACATGCACTGAGCGATAAGTTCAAAGTGGGTAATCTCTATCCTCTTCTGCCTTGATTCATCTTGCTTGTACTTGAAATAAAGATCATTCCAACATATATTTCGGAACAAACCTCAAAGACGATACAATCAACATCGCCGCGGCTCTTCTAGCTGCAGGCGTTGACCCAGAAAAGGCGATTCTATTTGTGCAATCTCACGTAATAAATCATTCATTCTACTACCAATAATACCTTACACTCTTCAAAACTGCAGGTTCCTGAACATGCAGAGCTTTGCTGGATCTTGAGCTCGATCGCTCCGATGAATTGGCTCAACCGAATGACACAATATAAAGACAAAAAAACTCAAAACTCCTCTCTCGCGCTTTTTTCCTACCCTGTTTTGCAAACAGCAGACATTATTCTCTACAGGTACGAGACTAGTAGCAGTTTGCAGGCACTAACATACATTTATGAACACAGAGCGAATCAGGTTCCAGTTGGAGAGGATCAGATTCAACACATTGAACTTGCAAGAGACTACGCGCAACGATGGAACGCGTTGTTCACAAAGCCAGGCGAACATTTCTTCCCTCAGGTCAACGTAGTCAAGAGTAAATTGCAATGTCTCTTGAAGTTATATCAAACCTCAAAATTCCTCAGCCACAATACCAAGAGTCATGAGTTTGAAGGACGCTAATAAAAAGATGTCGAAATCCGACGAAAGTGATTATTCTCGAATTAACCTGACTGACGGTCCTGAATTGATCCATGATAAGATAATGAAAGCAAAAACAGACTCGATCCCTAAGGTTAATATACTATCCACATTCCTTTTCAAACTCTCATTATGATATATTAGGTTAACTATAGCGAATTGAGACCAGAAATCGCCAATCTTTTCAGAATCTACAGCGCAGTTAGCGGCAAGACAATTAAGCAATTAGAGGACGAATTCGCTGAATCCACGATCAAAGAATTCAAAGAAAGTCTAGCAGGAGTTCTAATTGCGAAGTATGGTTCCTTGTCGTATCATCTCGCTTATAATTTTAATAGAATATGTCCAATTGGCCAGAGAATAGAGGAATTTTTGCATGATAGAGAGGCTATTCATCAGACTCTTCGTGAAGGAGGGCAGAAAGCGAGGGAAATTGCAAGCGAAAACCTCAAAACAATCAAGAAGTTAATGGGAATGAGCACTTTTGACTAAATTCTTTTTTATTTCTGTACAGAACTTCCATTTGCTGTGAATAAATAGAGCTTGCATTTATTTCGAGGGAACATTCTTTGGCATGAGAAGAAAAAATTAAAAAACGACACCTACTTGTGTATATATGTATATAGAATCTTGAAGCGCGAGCAATTACATAGACAGATTCCAATCTATAAGATAATTTTAGTATACATCTCAACTAGCCATTAGAGTAACTGGAACCTAGAGAGAATGTTTTTGCTGGGTAGTTACGACCCGAAGAAGCTTGCGATTTCTGCGAAGAACTTTTTGTCTTTCTTTTGACCAGAATCCCCCAATCCTGTTGTAATCGGCTCATTTTTCGCTTTCTCTCTTGCACATTCCATAAACCTCCTATACAAATAAGTTAGATTTGTAATGTCCAATGCAGAGCTATACTTCAAGCTCTTGAGTAGCTTGGTTAATTCTTTAGTTTCGAAAGTCTCTGTTTCGGTCTTATTAGGTTTCAGCTGTTAAAGTGTTTTGTTAATTCAATGGAATTATAATGTGTGAGCTACTCTGTAAGTCATGGTGAATTGATTTTGTGTCTCTTTGCTTGGGCTAATCGAAGCGACTTGGTAAGGGAGAATGACCTTCCTTTCTCCTGGAGTCTCGATGTCCAAGATAAAATCTCCTTCAACGTCCCTTCTTAAGAGTATCTATAAAAATTAAGCTCGAACTCAATGAGATCGAGTGAAGCCATACTTGGGCTGGGATATTCGAAGTGCCTTTCAAGGTCACTGGAAAAACTTGATATTTTGCTTCCATTTCAGCAATCTATTCAAAAAAGTGAATGGTGATTGGTTGTTTAGAGAATTATCTTACGAATTCCTCCTTGACTTGAAGCGCTTGGTCGAGATCCCGAATCTTTTCGTTCAAAATCTTGATTTTGGATTCTAGCTGATTGATCAACTGATTCAATTCGTTTATCATCTTTGACCTATTGGTGAATGATTATTCCCTTGAACATTCAATAGAAAGATTCTCACTTTTCCTCATCAGACTGTTTATACAAATTCCTCTCTCTTTCCAGCGTATCTGATCTGTTTTTAAGATACTGCAAATCGCTTTCTTGCTTCGCAGACACATCTTTCAACGCAGAATGCGCTTGGGAAATGATACGGAACTCTTTTTCAGCTTTTTCAAGGTCTTGAATCTTGCGCTGGAGATCCTCTTCAGCTGTAGCAGCCTTTGTTTTCAACAAATCAAATTCTTTCTTCAAATCTTTTCTCAGCGTTTCTTTCTCTCTGCATCGTCATGTAAAATTACAAAATGCGCTAAATGGTTCTATTACTCATCTGCTCTGATTAGTTTATCTTTCACACTCTCGAATTGCTTTTTCAAGTAATTATACTCTTGCTGAAGTTTTTTGAATTCGTCTTCACCGCCCTTGAGCAACCATCATAATTCGGCAAAAAGAAATGCAGAATACTTACTTTTTTCATTCCTAATAACTCGCCCACCGAATTTCCAATCGTTGATCCAAGAGAAACTGTGAAGCTTTGTTTCGTACTGCCTGAGGTTTGCAGACTCGACTTATTTTGCTTCTAATGCGTTTTTAGCTCAAGGAATCAGATTAACTGGTGATTGTCTACCTCGAACTTAGTTTTCATGCTCATAAGTTTGTCCTGAAGCTCCGCGTTCTCGCTTTGAAGACGGGTGATGTTGTTTTCCTGTGGTTGTGGAGACAATTAGCGTTGAGGTAGTTTTTCGATTACTTTTTCTCTTAGGGCAGCCTCATGAGACTCTGAGCGTTTTTTTAATTCAATCAGCTCTCGTTCTAAAGAACCTTTGGTTTCGCGTTCTTTGATGAAGGCGTCTTTTAAAGCCTTTAACTTTCGTTGAAGCTGGATGATTTGCTCGTCCTTATCGATGTGTCCTCCTGTTTTGGAATTTAGCAAGAGATGACTATTGTGTGATGTTGAATTGGTTACTGAGGAGATCCGAGTTTTGAGAGGATGTGTCTGAATCATGTTCTTTTCCGTGCATGATTAACGCGATTTATTTTTTTTTTGTGTAATATAGCATCCGTACTCATGAGATCAATAAGTCTTGGGATAGAAACAAAGAAAATAATGGTAAACAGCAAATTGTCAAACGTATGAGGGAGCGCGGGTATAGCAGGTTATATTAGCCCATATTTTATTGGAATGAGCATAGTACCAACAGCAATAGGCGCTATTTTGCTTTTCTCATCCACGAGATTCTAATTTTTTCCCCACAGAATCAATAACGCCAATGGAGTAATTTAGTGATATCTCAATCACATTACGAAGCTTTATAATTGTCCGATGTGGTCTCATAAATCTAATCTCCACGCCAGTTCAGGTACTACAAATACTGCTTTGCTTGTATAATGCTTAGCAGTAACTTCTACAAAGTTAAGGGGTTCACCAGATTCCTTATTTCTCTTTATCAATGAAGATATCCTTCTTGGTTATTTCAGCCTCTTTTTTTATTCTTTTCATGGACATAATTCATACAAACTTCTTTTTATCATCGGTCTCGTTTTTGCTGTTTAGTTCCAGAATATCAGGACAGTTGATTAAACCGATACAATTAAATAAAAATTTTGCGAACGAGATTCCAGTATGAAGGAGATAAAACTCAATAACCTGAGTCCGGAAACCGGCGTGGACAAAAAGCCAACCAGTTTCATCGATCTTAAAAACCTAAGCCACCTCGAAACATTTGACACTTTTCTAAGCGAAACGCCAGAGATTAATTACTCCTCAAAGCTCGATGACATCATCGTGACCGGCTTTATGAAACGCGACGATAATTATCAAATAAAAGTCTACGAAGGGAAGACTCACACTCTCCGCGGCGACATTGAAGCTCATAAACTACTCATCCATAAAGCAGTGCTCCTTCCAGACGAACTCCTTGCAACAGTCAGCGCCGATCAGACAGTCAAGATCTGGAGACTCCTCGGCATCGCCATGGTATTTGAAATGAAACTTGATTACGTCCCTTTTGACCTCTGTGTGAATCCAGAGACCATGGTTGCTTATATCTTTGGCAAGAGTCCGAAGATTAGTTGTTATAATATTAAATCAGGTTCCGCGGTCAGAGAAATTACAACGGAGAACCTCGAAGGCTATAACACTTGCGTATTTTTAGAGAAATACAATGCGATTGTGGCTGGAGTGTGGGGGCAGCATATCCTGCATCTCATCAACTGCAAAACCGGTAAAGTTGCTAGTCAGGTCGACGCTGGTAAAGATGTTAGTTCGATTATCGGGATGCAGCTAGTGGAGCCAAGCAGTGTAGTCACAGCCGGCAATAACGTAATTCATATCTGGGATACATGGGAATCTGGGATCAAATTACGAAGGAAGATCACGCCGCCGTTGAAAAAGATCGCGCATTTTACAGTGATTGAGGATCATGATGCGATTCTGGTGACTCATCTTTCTCCAACGATTTATATCTATAAGTATTCTGATGGATCATTGGTGAAGTTTTTACCGACGAAAATGCAAAAGTGCTATGGGATTAAATTCGCAAGAGCGACCGAAAAGATCTTTGTGACTGATGCAGCTGATGGAGCTGTTTCTGTGTTTGTTAATGATGCGGATAGCAAGAAGAAAAATTCGTGCAATACCTGTCGAATCTTTTAGAATAGCTTGAGTTGCTTTATCTAAAGATGACTTTGCATGTTTCTTCTAAAGGTATTTAAAATGACTGTTTACATATGAGAGAACTAATAGAAAAGTATTTTTTATGAAGAACCTTCTAAGATAAACGTGAGAACAAGTACATGATCTTCTTGAGGTAAACCTATCAAACTGAGATGACGTATTTCGGGAATGAATCAAATATTAAAGCTATTAATGATCTCTCCTTCAAAAGAAAGTAGGCTGTAAGTATATCTGGAGAATGGAGAAGACGCATTTGTGTAGCAAAAAATCTCAGAAATTGCATAAAAACAATTCGAGTTTGCTACGCAAACATTTTATGAAAGAGAAACATAAATAAATATATATATAACAAAATTTGCTGACAATTTGAAAGCACGAAGGCTCTATAACGTTTATAAATGGCTTACTTAGATACTAATATAATTTCAATGATTGAGTTGGGGACGTCATTAGGGAGGTACTTCTAACACTCTTGTTTGAGCAGAATCTCCTCTTCAACTTTTGGGTCAATAGCCATTTTGCTCGAGCTTTGAGAGTCCAATTGTCGCTTTTGCTTTCTGATCTATAAATTCACGTTTCAGAATATAGGCTCAAAGAAAATAA
>ENA-UOUE01001966-UOUE01001966.1-compost-metagenome-genome-assembly--contig:-NODE-1966-length-10934-cov-97.705259_pt1 | contig 10934 bp, 9 predicted proteins | sample MGYA00238146_ERZ747223 | MGnify/ENA primary metagenome ERZ747223 (study PRJEB28781, sample SAMN06268865) | compost metagenome | isolation source: single cell | place: USA: California, Emeryville, Joint... | reverse complement strand
TTTTCTTCTTTTTTTTTCTGTGGACCCTATAGAGAAAAATAGCGACGCTTAATTGCTGAGGGTTTATTCTGAAATTACTGTTGTTTCTTTGCTCTTCTTTTTCAACCTCTCCTTTTCAACTGCAATATGATTAACTCCTCAAATCTCAAATAGCAGCGTTTACTTTCGTAGGTGGTCTCACGAGCGAGAATTCTATCAGCGATTTTTATAGCCTCAATCAAAGTTTTGTGTTTAGTTTTGGAGTTTTCCTCGTAGTTTTCGGCGTATTTAGCGATTTTGTTGTAAGTTAGCAAGGCACTTGAAGGACAGCTCAGGAATCAGCGTATAAGAGGAATTTACTGTGAATTGTCTCCAATGAAATTTATTAGCAACTCTGGAGGATCTTCATCCTCATCGGCAAGCGCTGCAACCTACAGTAATATAATGCTGATGTCTGCGACTCGTAAATGTCATGCGATACCACTCCAGGCCACCAAGGAAATCCTTTGATTTTTGCCCAAACAATTTCATTCTTTTGGTAATCGTCTGACATAGCGGTTCTCAGGATATTGACAAATAGATTAATGATTCAACTCGTTGGTTTTTGATAAGTAAGCCGAAGTTGTTTCTTGTTAAAATGATTTCTGTGTGTTGTAGCTTGATGTTTGGAATCTATTTTCTGCGCTCACAATTTAAAGAATTTACCTAAATTACTAAATAACAGCTCTCAAATTCAAAACACTCCCAATTGTGATTACATTGGAACAAAGCCATTCTCTCTCTCTTCTATTCGTAGGCTATTCATCAACTAGGAATTTCGAAATGAGGTGATTAAATGCATGAAAAAGATATCTACTGAAAAATGTATTATTAAAATCCATCTAAGAGCCATTCCTAGCAATTTAAGTTAGCCATCAACGTGAAATGTTCCGTTTAGTAGGTGTGAGAACGAAAACGGTCAACAGACACTTAGTTTTTATGAGAATCATTCATAGAAGTAGTTCCCGCCGAAAAAATAGCGAATCAAAAATTATTATTCAAAAATCAAATAGTTTAGATCAGATACGTTATATTTACAAGAACAAACAATTTGCTTACTTAGCTGAAAATTATATACCAAGAAGCAAGTCGCTTCCCGCTATTAGAAAGAAGGCAAATAATTAGTACAAACATCCAACCCATTTTTTAAACCGCTTTTCTGTACTGAAATCGCTCTTTTCAAATTTTTTTCTCTGAAAAAATTGATAATTAAATAGAAATGATACAAACATAGCTATTTGTATATGACTACCTCAATTTTCTCGAAAATTTGGTATTCTATCATTTGACTTGTGGAGTTGTCTTGAAGGAATAAGAAAGCATCACGAGAATTCATTAGAACTTATCACAAACTCAAACGAACGAAATAAAACAATATTCACACTAAATTCAGATATTCAAGCTCCAAAAGCATGATTTGTATATCGCCCAACATTTGAGAGGGAATAGCTCAATTTTTTGCTCTGAAAATAAAGATAAAAGCCGAGTTAATTTCTGCTTGACTAGACTCAAAAACTTTGAAAATAAAAAATTAACTAGATGTTAGCAGGATCAGCACAACAAAATACTGATAACAGTCTCGATGCAGCCTCAAAACTGCCCTTTGAAGACTTCGGAGACAACCGTTACTCCCGACAATAAGCCTATCTCTAAAAAACTTAAATATAAACCGAATAAAGAGTTTATCCCAACAGTGAGTTTAGTTCATGAGTCGGATTATGGAGGAAGTCTCCTTGCAGACAATAAGAATCTGAACAATCAAGCTTCCCAAGAGGGCTTGAAAGACAATATGATTGAAGAACAGAAAAAAACCGAAGAAATAGTTCTAACTCAAGATACCGAGAACTTTCCTCAAGGTTTGGAGGCTCAAATCTCAGGAAGTGAAAAAACATCAGGTGGGCTGAGACCAGATGCTAAAAACTTTGTGCTTCCAGATTCGAATAACTATTGAAATACAAACGAATTTTTTGATTTCCAGGAACAAGAGCAGCCACTTAAAGAAGACGGGACTCTTGAGGGAAATGAGGAGGAAGAGGCTGAGATATATTCTTCCGACTATGATGATCCCCCAGGAGAAGAAGATTATTATCATGGAGGATATTGGTACTATACAGGAAATAAAACGGTTTACGTGAGAAGGAATCTTGGGTTTTTCAATGAATATTCTAAAGAGTGCAAATGATGTAGAGGTTTTATCTATTCTTGTGATGGTGAAATATGTCAGAATTTTGATGCATGTATTTGTTTTGAATTAGATTATTTGGCATATTCCAATGGCTTGAACCAATACCAGTAAATCAAGTACTAGAATACATCCTGTAAATAATGCTTTTTCAGTAGAAATACATTAAATGCATGTCAAAACCTCAATTTAATAATTTCTTATTGAGCAATAGATCTGAGACTCATGATAAACTCAGTTTAATCCACTTGATTATGAAAAACAAGAAATAAGAGCATTTTCGACTTTAAAAGCTTATTAGCAAGTCTCATAGAGGCCGCATCCATACAATCATACGCAATAACTTGAAATTCGCCAACATTTAAAGCTCAATAACGCAATATTTTACTCATAATACATTCAATTTTGAGTCTTTGGTGTATATTCCCACGTGTGATGGTGAGAGGTTGCCTCTCTTTGTTTCTTAAATTAAAACAGGAAATTTCTACGGTCTTTTTTTTCCGGAATATCTAAGGAACAAATTTCATTTTCCCACGTTGATGAATTGGAATGTGATAGATAAATCCAAAGCGAGTGTTACCGAATTAACAAAATAAAATTTAGAAGAACAGCCTTGATCTATGTCAACTGAGAGAGTACGATTGTTAACCTTGATGAGACCTGCCATGGGGATACTCCCTGAGGTCACTAACCCTGAGAGAAAGGTAATATCGGCGGAAGACTCTCGATGTGTAACCTTCTATGTTGTATTAGCCGCTTTTCAAGGAAAAGATGGTCTGGACTGGTATCACTTTGTTTGTGTATCTTGTCTGCTGCCAGATCCCAGTTTACGGTGTCCATCGAACAACTGGTGCGGATCCTTTCTATTGGGTGAGAGTCGTTTTGGCGTCTAACAGAGGTACGCTTATGGAGTTGGGTATCACTCCTATCGTCACCTCCTCCATGATTATGCAACTGCTTGCTGGCACAAAGATCCTTGATTGCGATATGAGCGTCAAAGAAGACCGTGCATTATTTAATGGAGCTCAAAAATGTATCTACACGTCATTGATCATTACATAATCTATAACTTTCAATAGTGCTTTCGCTCATTATCTGTGTCTGTGAAGCTTTCGGTTACGTATATTCAGGAATGTACGGCGATATCGCAACAATTGGTGCCGGAAACGCTATCCTTATCATTCTGCAACTCACCTTCGCCGGTATCGTTGTCATTATGCTCGATGATATGATGCAGAAGGGTTTCGGACTCGGTTCGGGTATTTCCCTCTTCATTGCAACCAACATTTGCGAAAACATCCTCTGGAGAGCCCTCTCACCAATCACCATCAGAACTGACTCTGGTACTGAATTCGAAGGCGCTCTTATCTCTCTCATCCACCAGTTGATCACGAAACCAAACAAGCTTAATGCTCTTCACCAAGCCTTCTACAGAACGAGCTCTCCTAACTTCAACAACCTCCTCGCTACTATCCTCGTTTTTCTTATCGTCATCTACTTCCAAGTAAAGAAACTCCAAGCTATTTTTGCTTATCTAATCTTATTGAAAATTAGGGATTCAAAGTTGAGCTCGGTATTGTCAGCCGCAAGGTCCGAGGCTACCAGAGAAATTTCGAGATTAAATTGTTCTACACTTCTAACATCCCAATCATTCTGCAGACTGCTCTTGTGTCAAATCTCTACTTCTTCTCTCAGATCCTCCACAAGAGATTCAAAGGAAACTTCCTCGTTAGACTCCTTGGACAATGGCAAGAAACTGAAATCGGAGGACAGAGCGTGCCAATTGCAGGATTAGCTTATTATATGTCACCACCCCGCACCTTCACTGACATCGTTCACGACCCTCTCCACGCTCTTTTTTATTTCACTTTCGTTTTGGCTGCTTGTGCTATTTTCTCTAAATTCTGGATTGAAATTTCTGGCTCTTCAGCCAAGGACGTCCAAAAGCAGCTGATTCAAAACGAAATGATGCTCCAAGGACAAAGAGATACCTCAATGATCAAGGAGCTCAACCGTTATATTCCTGTAGCAGCAGCCTTGGGTGGTATGGCTATCGGAGCCCTGACCTTGATTGCTGATTTCATGGGTGCTATTGGTTCTGGTAACACTCTCGAACGTGTGTTCGTCTTCTAATACTTAATTTTCATTTAGGAACTGGTATTTTGCTCGCTGTGACTATTATCTACGGCTATTTCGAGTCCTATCAGAAAGAAAGGCAAGGACGTGGTGGCGCTGAGTTTATGGACTAGTAACGTCGTGAGTGCCTTTAGATAGTTCACAAAGGAATTCAACACTTTTATTTTGCTGAGTCGAGTGTTTTACATGATTGCTTTTTATGAAAAAAAGATGCTTGAACTTCATCAATGACGTTGTTTACTGTTGAGAAACTGTATTCAGTGCAATGTGTTGCCATTCAAAGTTCGTCTCATTTATAATGATCTCTACAGAAAAATAAATCACGAATCAGTGCTAAATAAGAAGATCCTAATGTATTCTCAAGCATCGAAGACATTTTTCAACAAAGATGAAAAATTTTCATGCATTAAAGCCAAATAATCCCCGAAACATACTCAAAATACTCCTGAGAACAAACAACAGAATTGAATGTTAATAGACGATATTAATGAAACGATGTTAATGATTCGATCCAAAAAGTTAGTTACACAGCGAAAAATAATGAAAGACTCAACGATTTACTCAAAAAAGTATTTATTCAAACTCATAACAGTAGCATGCATCCAAATTTTGGCAGATTTCACCTTCACAATTATAGATATGGCCTTTGCAACAGCTGCAGTTTTGCGAAGCCTCGCAGAAAAATTCTGGGTCTCTATCCATGGAAACTAATTTGCCACCATAATCCCAGAACGCTCCGTGAGGGTTTACTCCTTCCTCTTCGTCACTCTCATCATCATAATGCTCTTCTTCGTATCCATCTCCCTCCTCTAATTCGTAAGGCTCTTCTTCTTCGTATTCTTTTTGCTCCTGAGAAGCAAGAAATTCTTCGAGATCTTGTTTACCGGCCTTCTCACCAATTTCAAAGTTTTTATTACCCAGCTTTAGTTTTCCTCTCTTTGTAGCACCTGCAGTGTTTATGCTTTGAGAGTTTTCCCCTTCTTTTTTACTATCCTGGATTTGTTTAGTAACTTCTCCTGCTTTGGTTTGACTTTCTTTTTTTTCTTCTCCGAGAACTGCCTGAGATTTTGAAATGAACTCTTTTCCGAGTTTTAACCCCATTTTTTTAGGAGGTGGTTTGCTGATGATGGTTTCTGATGGTTCTGGATGGTCTCGAGTGCAGGAATCTCGGTATGGACAGTTTCCGGTTAGCAGGTATACCTTGCAGAGGTTTATCATCGTTGTAGCCACTTAATTGATCTAGTAGAAAGCACTTTTTTATTTTAAAAGATTTGAACACAATAAACTTAATTAAAAACAAATAAAGAGCTTAGAGGATGAAAAGAAGTTTTCCTCTATAATAATTGTTTTTCGGGAGAATATAATTTCGGTATTTCTACCTATGAAGACTTTTATGTTTCTGAATTGCTTCCAAGGGTAAGATCTAAACTACAAGATAAAGCAAAATTTATAAAAGATGTGTTTCGAAAATTCTTAGATATGCAATTTAATTCGAAGCTATGCAAAATTTTTCAAAGAACCAAAATCAGCAATTAATGAAACAGCATAGACTTATAAATTTCTTTTAGAATTGATTTCTACAATATATCATCAGCTGCTCACTTTAAAAAAACAAGTCGACGTAAACCAAAAAGTTTATCTTCTTTCTTCTGTAATTTGTTATACAAGAGATCTCTTCGCTATTTATTTGTAGGAATCTCTATCTTTTCTTTTTCATTTTCCTTTTCCTTTTCCTTGTGAGCCTTCTCTGCATTTAATTTTTCTGGGGAACAAAGTTAGCAAACACAATGGAGGGATAGAGTTCATTACTTAATTCTTCATCATAAAAGGCTTCTCGTGCCTTCCAATTGCTTCTATTTATTTCGAAATTGCTGAGATCGACACCTGTGAGTACTTGACCCATGAGCTCCCATGTCGGTTGTACGAATATATCCATAAATCCGATCTGGGATTTTGACGTATTAGTGGTATACCTATCACAGAGATATGAGACTGGAAGCCCCTTTTCCCTTTCAAGGTCTCCCTATTGTTATATAGAAACACCGTTAGCCCTCACATCAAAAGAGAACAACTACTACCTGAGCGAAAAACTCATCAAGACATTTAAAGGCCCATGTTTCACAGACAGGCCAAGGCTTAGCTGGATTACTAATATCTGAGGAGTGCAAGATCATCTTCATGCAGAGAAGCTTGTCTTTTCCCTTTTTATCAAAATCTGAAATAATTGGACACAATTAGCTTCATTCTGTCAGGCTCGTCATTGAGTTACCTGATGCAAGTCGTGTTTTAAGTAAAGTTAACTCTGCAAAATGCTGAGACATGTCAGTCGCGAGTATTAGTGCGATGACTTTTTCTCTCATTATTTTGTAGTCAGCTTTGCTGAGATTCACGAATATGTTATATTCTTTAGCCTGCATTAGCGAGTAGGCGCATGCCACGTGGTAGTTTTCTAAAACTGCCTTGTCTAACAAAGGAGCTTAATACCTTGCATCATGTTATTAGATCGTACCATTATATCGAATAGCCAATTCGTGCTGAGCATTAACGTGATACATATTGTTGTAGCCTCTGAGGAATTAGGATTAAATTGCTTTCTCATTTCTAAAAAATATTTACGGATGATCGTAATCGTGAATAGCAGCGGAGAAGAATAGAGCACCAAGGTCTAATTGATCCAGCTCGGCACTATCTTTAAATCCACATTTGATCGTAAAGTACGCTACGGTCTGCAAAACGTCAGTGGCGTGAATAGCATTGTGATATGGGTTATTTCGATATCTACATCAGCAAATCTAAGCACGTTTTCATCCAAAATATCAAGTTACCCATGCTGGATTTTATCGGCAAGTTTAGTAAATGTCGGGATATTGATTTCGAGACTATCAAATAGATGGTGCTGATGAAACAAGTACTGCATCATCGAGATCAGCTCGTGGCCCGGAATGAGTTTTGAGAATTGAAAAACATCAAATCCTAGTTCATAGACGTCTTTATCCAGAAAAGCTGTCACCTAGTAGTAGATCATCATCTAAGAGGCATTTTCTTTGCACTATGTACTTCTTGAGGAAGATTTGAGTCAATATGCGAATGTGAATCTTTTCTTTCTTTTTTTTCATTGACTTTCACTGGAATTGTATACAGCAAGGCTTTTCTTCTTTCTTGTACGTTGATAACAGGCGTACAACTCTTTAACCAGTCAGTTACCTAACCCCCATTTAACTTAAATATTTGGCTTTTCACTTTACTTCATTGGAGCCTTCTTCAGTGGTTTCTCTTTCAATGATAACGTCATAAAGTTTATTGGATGAGACGATCTCAATTGCCCTTTGTTGAAAGAGAAGAATGATAAAGACATTGTCTTTATGATTGAGAATATGCTACCAGTTGATTTCCCGAAGCGTTTCTTTATCCTTTGTGAAATTTCGCAGAGTTGACAGCAGCTCAATTACGGTTTCTACTGGTGACTTGATATGGAAACCTCCTGTGCGGATTCTTTTCTTTGCGACGCTTGTGAATGTAGTCGCTTTTCTGTAAAGCAAGAAAATTCTGAATAGCCGGAAAAGACCTCGCAGCTCACTCAACCCTTTTATATTCGCTTCCACTTTCAAATCCACGATTACGAGTGCGAGCGATATCAAGATGATCACAGCATCAAAGATATACCAGCAATCCTTAAAATATTCCTAATTTCACACATTTACATTAGCTCAGGACTAGACAAATCATTACCATGGGTCCTAAAGCAATCACTTTTAAGATAATTTCGAGTATGAAAACACCCAGGATTGCGACTTCACAGTAGTGAAGACTTTCAACGAAAGTGCTATGGTCGGCAGAGCATCCATCTTCCACAATTACATTCACAACCACAAGCGCAATGTAGACAAGGATCAAAATGATGAAGAACAAGTCCATATATTTGTTCATCAGAATTGCTCCCAGTTTTTCTCTCCAATTTGGACTCTTATACTCTCCAATATCAATTCCAACACTCGTCCCCTTTGTTGTTATGCTTGAAGTCGAAGGTGAATTATTTTGTTTTAAGGATTGCTGATCTGCTGAGCTCTTCGTCGCGCTTCCAGTTCCTTTTGCCTATTGATAATGAATACTGCTGGCATTATCTTCTGGATTTACTCGTATTAATGTTTCGTCTTCGTTTAAGTAAGACAATTGTGAGCGATCCACAATTTGGCTTCTATAGAAGATAGAGATTAGATAATTCTCATTCGAAGCCAGAAAAAAAGTGATTTACTTGTTCGTAGGAACAACTTCTTCTTCAGTGGGTGACTGACTCACTTTGTTTTTCATACTTGGCTTGGATTATTGAAAGATTTGAGAACAAATGAGATAATGAATGATGTTTATTCTTTATAGTGCTGAATCGGTTTTAATTAAGCTCAGGTTTCCAGTTTCAATTTGTGACTTTTTATTTGATGTCCTAATAGAGCGAATCACGGTAAAAGAATAGTATGCTGAACGCTGTCCTGAAAATTATTAAATTACGACTAAGAAAACTATAGACTGAGCAATCCTGCAAAAAAAAAAACTTTGATAATGATAAGAATATGTAAAAAAGGCGAGATAAAGCGATGAATTCGTTCTTAATGATTAAAAGATGTCAGAATGCAATGAGGGAGAAAAACATTCTAAAAAGGCTGTGAATGTGAAAGGACAAGGGAAAAGCTTGCAAGGACGAAGTTTGCGTTTGGTTTGGATAGCTAATTTAAGAGAAACTCCTCATTTGAAGGCCTAAATTTCAATTCTATTAAATTTGATCTTCCTAAATTTTAATTTGAACTGAACGCTATTTTATAAAGAGCGAATAGAGAGTAGAAAGTTGAAGGAAATATCGGCAATTTGTGGAAGAAAATACGCCTATCTGAACTAAATACTGATGAATTTCTCCTAAATACTATTGAATTGAAAAGCCGACCTCCAATTTGTTTGATCTCTCGATAAGTTGGCACAGATCTATATTTTTCTCAGCGAGCCCTAAAGAAATCAATCTCCAGCAATTCTTTCGGTTCATGAAGCTTCCCACCGAGTAATATTGGTTCCTCGAAGCTTTGCCCAGGCCTACCGGGTCGGCCTGTGGGAACTTCATTCAAAAATATATGGCCAGAATATTTGTTTTTCTCCTTCGTAAATTCTATCTCTGGTCCAGCTCCTACTACGTATTTCACTTCATAACCAATATGAGGGTGCAAAGGACCTCTGTCCTTGAGTGACGGTTTATCAATATTTATTTGAACACGACACAGCAATTTCCCTTTATCATCAACTATTTTGCATTCCATTTCTACAGGAACTACTCGATATTCATAATCTTTTGAATCTTCACGGTTATTATGTATGGTGGCCACAAACGGTATCAATCGCCAATAGCCTTTCTTCTCCAGCGCTTTTCTACACGGCTCATTTAGAAAGCTCCACGCTTTTTTCAATGCTATTTCGATTGCTCTTTGAAATATTTCGAATTTATCGCCGAAGATAGGACCTTCATCTTCAAATCTATAGAGAGACGCGTCATCAAACTCTCTTTTATACAAAAACCTGCCAGGACGATTGAAGCGTTCTTCACGTGTAGGTACGTCCTGCATCGCACTGCTGCTATCAGGCTCTCCTCCTCCCAAGAGTAGATCACAAAGTTGATCGATTTTCTTTCTATATGTACTCGGGTTTATTGGGATCATAGCTTTTCCATTCGAGTGCACCTTTGAAATGGTATTATCAGGAGCTAATTTCTCTATGCGGTAGTCAGTCTCGACTATATGGAACTCGAGGTCTCCAGTACCTTCAATTTGATATGACATGAAAGTATACCCTCCATTGGATTTTGACATTTGAAGAAATTTTTTTGCTTTTTCCTTGAAGAGATTGCGAGTCTCGGATTCATCTTTCCTTTCCCTCGATTCTCGAGCCATCGAATCCGGCATCATCATTTTGCTTTCTGAGATTGTGGGTTTATAATGATCAGAATAGCTGAAAGATTTCTGCTCTTCATCTCCATATCCAAAAGCGTCCTTTTTATGTTTGCTTTTGGAATGATTTAATGAGAATGCAGGTTCGCGGCCGCTTTTCTTGTTGGAAGCGTTGGCTTTCTGCTTGTGGGCCATTTTTTTAATATATCGGTATCTTAGTTAATTTTTATTATGTAATTGAATGCTAATTGGCTAATCGGCCTTTAGAAAAAAAAACTTATTTTGATTGGCTGATCCGAAAATTCATTTAAGAGAACGTGGAGGTTGTTGATCGGCCGACTCTCGAAAATAATAGCCATACGCTTAAGCAACCAATAATGTATGATATTCATTTTATAGAGTTCTCTTTGGAAGCTTTTAAGCTCATTAAACAAAACTACACACAACATGCATGATAGTCTTAAAACTATACTCTAGTCAGACATTATATATATTATCGCAAAAATAATTGGGATTCACTCTGGCATTCACATCCTTTATTTGAGGAATTTTGGCAGAGATTTTCGATTCGGAGCGTTGAGAGGGTCAAATCGCCTCTTTTCCACAGAGTCTTTCTGGTCAATATCTTCTTCAACAGCATTCGACCTGATAACCACTCCAATTTTCGTCAAGAGGCT
>ENA-UOUE01001964-UOUE01001964.1-compost-metagenome-genome-assembly--contig:-NODE-1964-length-10989-cov-7.923387_pt1 | contig 10989 bp, 5 predicted proteins | sample MGYA00238146_ERZ747223 | MGnify/ENA primary metagenome ERZ747223 (study PRJEB28781, sample SAMN06268865) | compost metagenome | isolation source: single cell | place: USA: California, Emeryville, Joint... | reverse complement strand
CTTCAACTGCAAGCTTATTTTCATTGGGTGGAGAAGCTGGAGCTGGGACCATAAAAAGTTACTTCAAGAAAGTGGCCTTGTTGTTTAACGGATAAATGATTATGCTCCATTGAAACTGAAAGAGGGTACTTAAATATGAAATTTTGCCCAACTGTCTCAAGGTTTGAGAATTACGTTGCCCATAGGACTGATACGGAACTTTTCGATTCCGGCAACCACAAGCGAGGGTGATTATTTTTGATAGGTGTTAATTTTGGAGACTTTGTAAGCCGAATTGAAGGGGAGATTCATCACATTGAAAAACAAGACGGTATAAGCGCTTGACTTTGAGCAGAATTTCCTCTCAAAAGTTTCAACCACCTTCAAATACATTTCATATTCCCCAACTCTTAGATATCCTGGATACTGCTGCTCGGCTTAATATCTTTAGATTCTTTCTCATCTTACTAAATTATCTCTCTTTTTTGTTTTACCTGATTCTTGGTTACTATGTGCTCATCATATAGATCTTTCAGGTTTGATCCTTGTTCTTCATTCATAACCTTCACGGCTTCTTGCCTATGAAAATAGAGACTTTGAAATTCCATTTTCGAACTTTATACATATATACCCAAATTAAAAATATCTTGATATTATCAAGGATCACACGGAATCACAGTGAATCACAGTGAATCACGCTTAATCACGTGATTAAGATAAGAGCGCCCTCCATCTGACTCTCTCTTTCTCTTTTCAATTTCAAAGAGAGGTGCAAATTCGAGCTGAAAGGGTTTTTGTTCATTATGTGGATTCGAATTTTGAAATTTTCTAGTAACCCTCCTTTCTACATAAAACTGCTTCTTGGCAAGCTTTGCCAAGACATTTCAGCGTCTATTTAACAACGATGCTTCTCATTGCAAAGTTCAACTCCATTCATTCGTGATATTTGTGAAAGCTTTCTCCTCACATGATTGCAATGCCACTGGAAGAAAAACGGAGCAAAAACCCCAGCGTTTTTTTTTATAGAATAATTCATTAAAAGTCAATCTAATCATTTGGTTGAGCTCAACCTATAAATTAAATGAAGAAAATTTATTAGTAATAAAAAGCTTCCATTTGCCGCGAACCAGTTTTGTCTTGAGAATTAAGACTATACAAGTTTTATCCGCAACTAAAATGTACTAATCTTCCATTATAATTGTTCATTCTAGCCCAATCCCCACTTTTCGTGTAGTGCGGGTTTTATCTAATCTGAACAATTATCGATCCACATCAAACGATCTGCCACAAATTTACTTCCGATTAATTATTTTTCGGTAATAGAAACTTCTGCGCAACTCAATTTAATTTGTTATGAGGATAGAATTTAATTTAAATTTGCATGCAGTATAGAACCTTTTCGAAATATTTCGAAATTTTAAATCACATAAATGTTTCGATTTGAATTTGTTTTCTTACTCAAGAAAACAGTCAGTATTGTACTGGCGATAATTCAAATTGTCACTGGTGAAAAATCCAATACCTAACCTTGTGATTCACAAAATTTTTCTAAGTTTGTAATAGAAGGGATTTAACATATGGAAGGATTTCTCAATACGCATATTTAAACTCAGCTGACTCCCATTATTATCATTTAGCAAAACAAAAAACAACATCTTACGAATTTCGAGAGGTATAATGCACTTCGGAAGTTTCACAGAAGAGCTCAACATATCCAAGTCAAACCAAACGAGCAAGCAAGATAATGCATTGACCTGCTCTAGGATCTCCAGCGAAAACGCAAATGGTATGGATCTTGAATATCTCAATATCGATTTTCAAAATGAGAGTCCTGTGATATCACTAACGAAAAAACCCAATTCTCAATCTTCACAGAATTATTCAAAAGATTCTTTGAAATTTGCCAGGAGAATTTCCAAGAGTTTCTTGCAATTTCTCAAACAAGACAACAACACTGTTCTTGAAGCCTTCCTGGAATGTGGGAGCACATTACTCGCTAGCCAAGCTGGAATCCTTGGTGTTAGAATCATTGACAATGAGGGACTAATAAGGGGCTGTCTTCAACAGATAGGAGTCGTCTGGAGTTATTTTGCGAGGCATCTCAGTTGTACACATAATCAAAAGATTTCGAAAGTCACGAAAGACACCTGGGATATTGTTTTCACTGAAGAAGGATTTTGGAAAGCCGCAAAGGAAGCTAGAAGCATCCTCCTAGTGAAAAACTATTTTTCTGATTGTGGAGCTGTGGAAGTTGAGCTCCTAACTAGCCACTTTAAGAAAATCCTCTTTTTGGTAAATAGAGGATTGATTCTCGTCTTTTTGCACATGAAGAAAATCGAGAAAGACGACTTCTACGAAAATATCGTAAAATTTGAGAATTACATCGTTTTAAGTCTGGTGCCCGAACTCTTCGATACTTATAATCACAAACGAGGCGTGTTTGTTGACGAGTGCTGTCGGTGTTGCAAAGTTTGCCAATCGAAGTTCATGGATAAATCTATCACAAGGAAAATCAAGACTGCTTGGGAATATGCGATTTCCTTTGAACAAAGTTTCCGAAGCAGCCCGTTGCTTCCTTTGAATATTCTCCAGTTCTTGACTTTATTGGATGATGCGATTGCATCATTCTCTAATTAAGTCATGATCCTTGTTAATTTCAAAGTGATCGCAAAAGCGTTCGAGTGATTTCTCCAGCCTTGAGAAACACGGTTGCGATACTGTATTGGAAAATTAAATTTGATGTCTGAAATATGTTTATTAGGTTCGGATAGTCTTTTCTCATAAATATTTTCTTTCTCATTCTTTCATCTTGTTGATAGTATTTGACCTTCTTTTTTTAAAATACCATCATTTAGCCTTTTTTAAAAGAACTTCTCAACAAGACCAATAATGTTTTTTCCCTATAGCATCTTTTTCGCATTTACAGTCCTGAAGATTACTTTGTAGTAAGCCTCGACTTCCTAAGAACCTTAGTTTTGAGTAGCGAGAGGTGAAATCTGAATAAGAGCGCTTGAGGATTTTCAAAGATTACAATAGAATTCGCTCAGCTTTTGCGATCTGATTTGAGCTTTTCACGAATAGGAACAACATGACAATAGTTTTACCAATAGATTAATATGCAACCCATGATTAGAATTGTAATCGAGAGAAATTTTCCCTTGAAAATATCCACAATTACCACAAAAAGCTACAGAGCTAGAACAGCGGTGTTAGCACTTTCGATGTCGTTTTTTTTTTGCTTTTAGTTTTTCTACTCCAGTGAGATTTCAAATCTAAGCTCTTGAATCATGAACTTTTAGAGGAATTTTCATTTTAAAGGTGAGATTTTAGTTGTGTTTTGCTCGAATGCCTGAAACCAAAATCTTCTTTAATGTTGATTGCAACATCATCTATAAGAATATTTCCAAGTTTTGACTTCCACTGTATTCAAAAGCTTTCAGAGCCGAACTAATCATTCGCTCGATGGCTGCTACTGTTTGAAAATGATGTTTTGCGTTGAAATTCATGTTATAAGATTCTATAATCATTAAAAGCCAATTTTTTCAAGCTTATGAAGGTGCAGACGACTAACTAATTAAAATAAGATCTCATATTAATCTGAGAACTCTTTAATAAAAGTACATCTAACAATTTTTCTGAGGATTAGTTCTCTCTGCCTCTCAGAGCAATAGGCCCATGACAGTTCTCATAAGCTTCCGCTGGTTCAGATATTAAGTCTTCCCATGAGAGCTATAAATTAAGACTTCAAGTTCCATTACTTAAAGTAATATGCAATAAAAAGTCGAGAGTCTACCCATTAAGAACAATTTTTTTGAGGGCTGCCCTCTCTGGACACCAAATCCAGGTCGTGAGTGAACAATTTTTGAAAACACAGAACCTGAAACGATCACAATATTCAATATAAAAAAGAAAATATAACTTTACTGAGAAATAGAGGAATTTGAACTCGAGCAAAATCACGCAAGTTCTTCAGGATTTATTTAATTCTTAAGTGTTCTCTGAAAATTTTCGAATTTTATTAAAATTGAACCTACACTGGCCCTCTTCCCAAAATTAAAAGAAAGTCTTAATTCACGCTCAATAGAATTATCGAGCTATGACCCTGCTCTCAGGGACTAATAACAGAAGTTTGTATAAGAAAGCCTGAACCAATAGCCTTTCTGGGTAAGATAATGGTTCAGGAAATTACGGAAGGTTTTTGCCAAAACGGTTAGAATGAATGCCAAGTACATTAATGAACTGTTATTCTCTATTAAAACCTCGGATAATACTCTCGTGCACTTTCATTGATTATGAGGCTTTCTTGATTCCAGCGCTCTTGAACCTTATCCTAAGGCAAGTTTCACCTTTACGAAAAAAAAACGACTAAAATCGGTCTGACAATTCACTTTTTCTAAATTCTTGTTGAGAAAGCGATTGGACACTATTGGTTTACCGGCTTATCATACTTCCTCCCTTATATTCCTGCCAAATGGAAGTCAGCATTAGATAGATGATCCAAGCTATTTTTCCCCGGTGGATTAATTTTATCATCAGCAGCAACGAAGGGATCAAACCGAAAATTTTGTTTATATCACATCATGAATGCGTCTTATGAAAAGAAGCACAGCCAGCCAACTACTTTTCAAAAATTCTAACGTTCTGCAAGTTTTACTAATTGAGCTTACTGATCGAATGTGAAGCCAATATCTATCAAATCACAAAGCCATCGCTTCAGTCACATTCTGTGAATGGAACCTTAGCATCTCATTTGAGAAAATATGCATAAGAGCGAAGATGTTTGATTTTTTTGTTTTTGCAAATCTCTCTCGAAGTGAATCATAAAACTATTTGGAAGGAATACGAAAATTGTTTTTGGACAACATCTATATTCAATTTTTTTAAATCCGCACATATCCATTGATTCAATTAAAATTTTCCTATTTGACCAGCACAATCTTTATGGAACATATCTGACCAATTTTATAGAAAAATTTCCCTATTCTAGACCCTTTCCTCATTTAAATTGTTTTAATTCAGGGAACTATACATCTCCTCAATCAACTTCATTCCAAAAGGACTTCTCACCCTTGCCATGGCCATGCTATCAATTAGGTCCACCTTCTAGAGACAAAGCGCGCTGGCAGCAGAAGACTATATTAATTAAAGCCACAGTACTTCAAGAGACGGACTACCTTTGTTTTCCAATGAAATGAAATCGAATAATTACAAGCCTCAATTTTTAGCTCCTAATTCTTCTATTCTGTAATTATTTGATAATCAACAGCCTTCGAGAATTTGTGAATTGAATAAAACTTAACATATCGCTCTGACCTGATTTATAATAACTTGTCTCGTTGAAGAATCAAAGTCTCCAAGACCTCCTTGTGGAAGGAACACCACCGACAATCTGCTGATTCGATGTCGTTTACAACGTTCGTGAATCAATTCAGACAATGTTTTCACTCAGCTCTTGCTGAGAGTAGAAAACAACACTTTCTTACCTTTTTCGTAATCACCGTGTGGATGACAATAATCGTTATTCTATTCAAAGAAGGATATAATGTCTATATGCTACTAGCTCTGACCCTTCTATTTCTGCTGCTGCTGTGGACACTAGTCCGTCGCTCAAGGTACAACGTGGTTAATATCTTACTAGCAGGACTTTGCATCGTTGTTCAGATACTATTTTCAGCCCCAGTATCGCACTATCTCTATGTTCCAATACTCGGACTGAGCGTAAATATGGTCGCCGTATTCGCAATTGAGACAGAACTGCTCATATTATCGCATTTAGTCATCTCGTTTCTCATCAATGCTTTTTACGCAAGTCCAAAAATCATTGAAATTGCTTTGACAAAGTCGCAGCAAGAGATTACGACAGATTTTTTAGCCGCTGTTGATTTAAATATAAAGCAAATGTATTTGTCAGCCGTCATTTTCGTTATTCTTTGGAAACTAAGATCCAAGAAAAACGCAGAAATCAATGCACTTAAAACTGAGCTGACAACTGCCCTCGCCCAATTGAAGAAAAAGAGCGACGAATTGGAAAAATCTCTCGAACTTAAGGAGATTTTCATCACAGCCTTTTCGCATGAGCTAAAAAACGCCTTGAACGGACTCCTTGGAAATATCCATTTAATCGGAAAACGCATCACGGATAAGAGAACCACTCAACTTTTGCATAGTGCCCGAGCTTGCGGTGAGATACTGAGGAATTTCGTTGATAACCTCCTTGATTATTCCTATTGCGAGACCGGAGAACTGCGAGTAGTGCCTGAAAACCATTCCGTTGCAGGTTTTTTCCAGAAGACGTGGAACGTAATCAAAGAGATGATATATAATAAAAGACTCGAGGGCTATCTTAAGATCTCGAGAGATATCCCAGCCCATCTGCATTTTGATCGACAGAAACTATTCCAAATAATATTGAATTTGACTTCCAACGCAGTCAAATTTACAGAAAAAGGGAGAGTTTACATTGTCGTTCAATGGATCGAGCAGCCGAACTGCCAGTACATGCAGCCGAAACAACAAGAAGTCTCAATGACCCCTCGTCGGACAGAAACAAATGAGACCGAAGCGAGGAAAACTACGGAAGACGAGTCAATAGAGTTCACGGAAGAATTGAGAGAAAGGAATCGGTCGCATATCCAAAGGCTGCCGAGACTCAACAGGCCTGAGTGGCTGAAGCCTTTCTATAAATTGGATCACGAGAAGACGTCTTGGGGAGCTGAAGAAAGCTTATCAGCGAGGGAATCCTCTCAGGGAGTCATGAAGATAATGATTGTTGATAATGGCTGTGGTATCGAAAAAGACGCCATGGATAAAATCTTCGAGAAACGCGCAGACAGCAACAGCAACCCAGCAAGAAGGAAGCAACTCGGGGTTGGTATCGGGCTCTGGATCACGAAGCAATTGGTCCATAAACTTGGAGGCAAGGTGAAAGCGAAAAGCATGCCGGGACTAGGGAGCTCGTTTGAAGTGCTACTTCCAACAAGAGGAGTAAAACAATCATCGATAGCCACCCCTTGTTCTCCGTCGAAAGCTGAAAGAGCAAAATTCATTGATCTTCAGCAGCAGTCACTTAGAAGTCTCGATCAAGTCGAGATTAATAATTATGGGCTAATGCCGTTGCAAAACCAGCGAATTAGAGTTAACTGCTTGAACTCGACGGAAGGGATCACGATTCGAGACATAGTTTTAATCGTTGATGACGATAGGTTTAATGTCGAGTTTCTTATACAGTGCGTTAGAGCGAGCGGAAAGAGGTATTTAGCTGCCTATGACGGTGAAGAAGCTCTACAGGTTTACAAATCGAACTATGATGAGATTTGCCTCGTGCTGTCAGATAACACGATGCCTAAGCTTTCTGGCGTTGAGTTAGCGCGAAAAATCAAAGATTTTTCAGTTCAGAAAAATCTTTTCTGCCCGAATCTTTTTATCATTACGGCTGATGCGAAGACTATCCCACAGAACAGCGCTGGGTTGGATGATGGTATCTCGAAGATCCTCACAAAACCAGTGGAGATGGATAAGATCGTTAATATTGTTTTGAAGTTCTCGAGCTAGTGTGTCCTTAGATTCTTTTGAAACAAAGTTTTGTATCCAACTACGTTTTATGCAAATGAGATGTTCATAGAGTCAGGTTTGACGTTTATGAACTTGATATAAAATTTTTTACGCATACATAATTCATTGCTGAAGCTGTTGTAGAAGTTTTTTGATATTGGATCAAAAATTGAAAAGACTGAACTGAGATTGAGTTGCTGCTGGGGTTGAATGGTTTTGCTACGAAAGAACTTTTTTTTTTCAATATATTAACAAAGTTATTTGAGATCAAAGAAGCGTGTTATCAAGCAATTACAATTCCGTGCAGTGGATTTTTCAGCCACTCTTCCTAGCTGAAGATTCAGGCCATCATAATGGACTCAATATACTCAATATCAGGGTAAATTGATACAAATTATTTTCATGTAATCAATAAATTAAGTCAATCTAATTTAGGAGGGCATCTGATTTAAAACGTTTCGACTTAAAGAGGTTCAAAATTTATTTCAAGCCAGGACTCTAATAGTAGCCAGGGACTGCAGACCAAGCTGGAGGATTCCATGAATGGAAGTTAGATCGTACAGAATTTTTTAACTCCAAAATAGCAGAAGAAAACGTGCTTGCGGTAGAGTAATTGGAACAAATCTTAAATTACCAATGCATGGAAGAGAGTTAAAAGAAAAGGTAATTGAACTTTCTGAGAGAAAACAAGTCTGAATTGAAAAAGTAACCAAAAATCCAAATAGCTCAAAAAGGTCTCTAAGCCTAATGATTGGATGATAAATTATGTATGGAATCAGTTTCTTATTTCTAACTTATACCTCGAAAGTCAGCTTAACACCTATTAATCATACTTATCACAACTTTTCACTGTAAGAAAGAGGTTTTGTCAATAGTTTCCAGAGAATCTGCGAATTTTCTGGACTTGTAAATTATTTACTACTTAGGAAAAAAGTGAAAATAAAAAAGAATGTAATTCTAATTTGATAGACACCTTGAATTATAAAGATTAAAGACAATCAATCAACCGGTAATTTAAAAGTAAGTCCTGCCGACTGTCTGGATAACAAGCTCTCCAGCTCCCTGCTTTGCTCTAATTCTGTCATATCTTTTTCGGTTCAGCGTGGTCTTTAGCGTTTGGTATTGAGCTTTTATCAACAGCTGCTCTTCTGGGTCCAGCACTTTGATCGAATCTAGCAACTTTGGATTCTTTTGCGTAAATTTCCTCAGCGCTTCCTTGAGATTAAATCTCTTATTCCCAGAACTTCGTGTGTCATCACTTTTTACATCATCAGCTTCCATCACCTCTCTATAAGAGCTTTGCTCTTCAATTTTTGGACCAAATTCTTCAGAAGTCACCTCTTTAGCCTCTATATGACTCTTAAAACCCAAATGTCTCATCCGGTCAACCTTCGGTACAGTTTTAGAAGGTTTCTGTATATTAGATGTAACCGTCTGTTCTTCTTCTTCATTTGAAGGCTTGTACTCTTCTTTCACAAGAATTCGCATTGTTGGCGAAGATTCTTGGGATTTTTCGTGCTCTAAATGCTCGGAGTTGTCTCTTGTCGGTGAAGGAATAGAGACACTAAGATCCAATTTTTGTTCTTTCTGACTGCAGTCATTAAAGCTGGAACTCAGATCACAGTCCAAAATGAAAGTTGCCTGCTTGAGAAGCTCCTTGAGTGTAGATCTCACAGCAGCTGCTTCTTGAAGAGGACTTGAAGAGGAATTTAAATCAGATAAAACTTCTTTCAGAAGTGAAGAATAAGGCTCAGCGATCAATGATGGATCTTCTGGACAGCCAAACACGGTATGGCCTGGAGCTAAGGTCTTCTGTAGCATGGTGATTTGAATCAATTTATTGAGATCCTTTTGGAGGTTTTCCATGATGATGCGAATCAAGGCTGCCTTTTGGCATTCTAGTTTGTAGTGAATGCAGTTATGGAAGTTCATTGGAAATTTCGTAGTTAAAAGTTTGAGAAATATTAATGTATTATAGCTGGATTTCGATTCCGATTTATATGTGCTAAATATCTCCGTTGTAGAGTCGTTTTTTATTAAAACTACGTTGCTGTTGGAATCATGTCTAATAAAATCGGTTTTTTTATTTTCAATCTAAAAACGATCAATAATAGACGCATGGTTTTTGATATCGCTGGTACACTAATTCTCACATGAGCCGATTATAAACAAAAATTTTTTAAGTGAAGCCAGCAGCTTCAAACAAAAAAAAACCATATACATTGTTTGATATTGATAGGATGAGAGTTGATACAACAATTAGTCTTCAGCTTGGTAAGGAGAATGAACCCATTTTACGAGGTTTGATAGGATTAGATAGATAGTAGCTTATCACGTTCATAAACTAGCGATGTTGAGACTGCTAAGTTAAGTCATGGGAACAGAAATTAAGAGGAAAAATGGAATTAATGTTGCGTTGCATGAGAAGTAAAAGCACCATTCCTCATACAGAATCTTGCGGAAGGTTCGAAAGCGAGAATACTAAAAGCTTTTAAAGCTTATAATGGAAAGCAAGGCAGCTGAAAGAATTATTCTGTTATTACTGTTGAAAAGAGTCGCTTTATCATTTTAAACATCAGCGACCATGAACTAGGCGTCCGATATATCTCTCTAATCTGGGACTCTCTATGTCTTTATAAACTAAGCTGCCTTTGGTTTGCATTTTCGATTATATATGAATATTTCTTACTAACTGAACTAACACGTAAGGGACAGAGCAGTAAACGACTAACTTAATTTAATATTTCTTTAGATAAATGAGCCATTGCCAACTACGCACTATAACGGAATCGCTGGCTGGTTATCTCGAATAACGGCCCATTAAAAACTATCTCGCTCGCATGAGCTTACCTTTATCCTTTTGTTTGTAACATTCATTAACGAGTTGCGTTTGGGCTCTTCAGTTTTTATTTTCACAAATTTGCTAGTGCACCTCCCGACTTCCAAATTCCAGTATCTGCAGGTTTTGTGTCTTTGAAACTTGCTGAGTGGAGTTTGGCCAGTATAAGTAGCGACAATGGCCTCATCAAATTAATTCTTGCCGAATCTCTTAAGGAGCCTGGCTGTTCCGAAATTTTGAATTATTTCGCGAGCCGAGATCAGAAATCGCATGAGTCATACTTCCATTAATTTTTTCTGAGGACAGTTACAAAATCTTGATTCTTATTAAAGATTGATTGATTGGTTTTTAAAGAACAAAGGCACTTGCGCCTTCAGCAGCAGCTTCTCCGAAATTCAGTCTATCTTAGGTTGCATGCTTGAGACGAATGCTATCGAGTAAGACGAAAACTGCTTGCTGATGCACAAATTATACAATGTAAAGCTTGTGCAATACAGTGGAGTAGCTGCTAAATTGAAAGATCCGCCCATACTCAATCAGAGCTTCCCAATAAGACACCATTATTGACCTAAGAAAGCAGAATAAATGCTATTAACATTCGGTTCATTGAAATTTTTTTT
>ENA-UOUE01001961-UOUE01001961.1-compost-metagenome-genome-assembly--contig:-NODE-1961-length-11009-cov-86.130717_pt1 | contig 11009 bp, 13 predicted proteins | sample MGYA00238146_ERZ747223 | MGnify/ENA primary metagenome ERZ747223 (study PRJEB28781, sample SAMN06268865) | compost metagenome | isolation source: single cell | place: USA: California, Emeryville, Joint... | reverse complement strand
TTGTATGAAAAATGAGAATTCTTAGAAAGTTTTGAGAGAACTTTGATAGAAAACGAATGATAAAATAACATAACATAGAAATTTAGAAAGAAAAAATTAATAAACAGCACAGCTTCCTGCGACTTCATGGGATATGAAGAAGTAATTCAAAAATTATCAATTCAAACGCAAGATTTTCTAACACTTTCGATTAACAGTGTGGGTAATTATTTTTTATACGAATTAGCCAATCCCTTCGAATTCACTCAATCGACACGTTGATAGAACAGCATGTAAGCCTCCTGGTTAGCGATGTCCTTTGATGACACTCTCTTAATCACATCATCATCACACAGGTACCACTAACAATGAAATATATTAGCATGAGAAAATTCAAGATAGGTATTACATCATTCTGTCTCTTTACAAACGCAACGTAGTGTCCAGAATGAAAAGTCCCGCTGTGAACGACAATACCTCTCAAAGAATACTTATTTGGTTCGACCTCCGCACACACCGTTCTAAGCAGTAATGATAAATTCAGAAGAATGTTTGGATTTTTACTTCTTAAACGTGAGGGTTTCAACGGGAAACGAAACATGACTAGATATCTTCCTCTGCTTCGGAAAAGTCTTAAATCGCTTCAGATGCAGGACCATGACAGTGGGCAGCTTGCTTATCAGCATCTTCTTTACTGCCTTGGCTGCTTTTTTGCACTTTTCGCATTGGTATGAATCTGGAAGAGCTTCTTCTTTGAAAAAGTTATCAATACAGTCTTCTAGCCTATCTGCGCCTTCAACCAACGGCAATGAGAGATCCAAGATAGGATCATAGGTCGTAGAAACGGCTCCACAGGACTTACAATAGACTTTGCTCTCTATCTGTCCCGCGAATGTTTGGTCGATGCATGAGTAATGGTATTTTTGATAGTATACCCAAGCAGCCTCTGAGTTAGGGAAGTTTAATTCTTTATGTTTCTTGGTGGGAAGCGTGTTGACTGCATACACGAGAGCATGTGCCTCAAAAATTCATGAGCGTCATGCTGTTCGTCAGGGTCGAGGTAACTTCCAGCAAGTTTTTTCATCGATTTTGCACTATAAACCTGATTCGGCTTATAGTTAGCGATCTCTCTGCATCCTCGCGTCCACTTTCCTCCTTTCAGTTTGTATGATTGCTGGAGCGACTCGCAAAACGGTGTAATATTCATCAAACACTGCAACACTGAGTTCAAATAGCAATAGTAGAGCTCATTAGAGAGTCCAAACGGCGGCAGACAGCTCGATTTTATTTCCTGAGGCGAGAAGTTAGAACTTGATTTTGATAACCTCATCGTGCTGGCAGTCGCGGTAGAAGTGTTTGCTGTGACATCCAAATATCTTTCATTCTCAGCTTCCTCGTCGGTCATCTTCAGCGTAGGCCCTCCGCCGTAGAGCTTAGCAAAGAAATTCCAAATATGCTCGTTTATGAGTAAATAATATTCAGATTGCTGGCTAGTGCGCAGAAATTTCGATGCAGTTGTATTATCTATAGGTCCAATCTCGACAGGTACTCCACTGAGCAGATCAGTATATTGCTTCAGCCAGGCTCTGTCAATCGCGTAAACGTTGCGTGTGTCCCGCTTGTAATATCTTTCAACGAATCGTTTCTCGACTTGGATCCTTTTGAAGAAATTAACTATGAGCTTTTCTAAATTGTAATAAGCTGCACCTTTCTTCTTTTTTCAATTGCTTGATTCGCTTGATGAGCTCGTCTAACGTGAACCCTTGGAAGACTTCATCATCATCCTATTCCCATATAAATAACACAGGAATCACAGCTCTTTACTAAGAAATTTTGCTGCAGTTTGCTGCTAGAGTCGTTTTCTGTAGGGGAAAGAGTGTAGACTCTTGACCTGCCAGATCTTTCATGAGTTGATGTGCTAAGGAATAAATAAGATGCCGCAATAAACGATGTGTGTACGAGGAGGTAAGGCTAGTAGTCTGGTTCCTCTCTCTGCGCGCTTTCACGGAACAGCTTGAAGGGGGTTAGCAATGAGTAGGAAGTCAGGGTTACTCTTTCTCGATGTGACTTGAGAGGACATTCATAGGCATTAATCGGTTGCAGTAAGGGCAGTACGTGTTTGCTTTCTAGAACCCGAGTGGGGTTATTTTCAAGAGAGAAGGGAATGTTACTTGAGGAGGGTTTTTGGATCTCTTTTGGGACGACTTGGAGCTAAAGCATGATAGTCGTTGTATAAACTCGAACATCTGGCTTGGAAGTTAAAGTTAAGCGAAAGTTACCTGAAGTTATTAAAATATTGGCTTGATTTAATTTTTTTGAGTTATTAAAATAACTCGCTCTGGGCTTCCCCCACTTTAGTTTGAAATTTAAAGGTGTTCTTGCCGCCTTAAATCACCAGATTACCAAGCCGAACTAAACGAATCTGAAGGATGCTATATAAATTTTCAAAATTCTGGGAAGAGATCATCAATCAAAAGGACTCACATGTCCTTGAATATTTGAATTTAGAACCTTCAAAGTCCTGAATTTAAATATTCTTCACGTTTTTATCTGCATATAGACACTCACTGAGGTCTTAAGATTATGTAGAATGAATCCGATTTCTTTTAGTAGACAGCATTGTCTATCATCAGCATGAAAAAAGCCTTTTATTTGAGTCTAATGATGCAATACTCTTTTGTGAACTGAATCTCTGCTTGCTTTTTTTTTACAGGCAAAATGTCTTTTGAAAGAGAGAAACATTGTCTTTACTCTCAATATGCAGTCATTCTCCTCTCCACAAATACTCAAATCATCACCTCTAGCTCAGAACGAGCGAGTGGCCTATTTTTAAAATTCATCACCTCGAAATTCTTTGTCCAGGGAAATCAGTTGATTTCATGATTAATCTGACAAGTCGTTCTCTTCGAAATTTAAACGATATACAATCGAAATTACAAAATTATTGTTTCTAACTAATTTGACTTGAATTTATACACTACACATGGTAACTTCTTCCCTTGACAAACCTTGACGCCTTCTCTCACTATATATAGGGAGACAACTTCCAATCAGTTAAATTAGACGGCAATTCGCCTGGCATGGGACAAAATTACCAGGATCATGGTGCTCATGAGAATAACAATCCGTTTGCTTTTGGCCTCGGCGAAATCGACCCAGGAATTTACGATGGACCTGATCCTTTCGCTAAGAAAGACGAGCGACCAAGCTTCGGTTCAACAATTCCCAGTTTTTTCAATACTCCACAAGTCGACGAACCGCCCGCTCAGAACGATGTCAGCAAACCGGACAAAAAAGCGGAAAAAAAAGCTGACCAGCAACCGCTCACTCTGCAGAAGGAGGAAGGAGCTATCAGTCTCAATTTCAAAAACTCCTCTCACCCATGCACTTGCATGTTCTTATTTATCCTCAAAGCATCTGCAATTTCTCTGTAGGGCTATCATCATTTAATTTTTTCTCTAACTAAACATGCACCTACAGGTACGTCGTATTCAGTTGGATAATGGATAACTACCTTGCTGCTTTTCTCGCAGTTTCAATTATACTATCGATGGATTTCTGGTACACGAAGAACATTGCAGGAAGACGATTGGTGGGACTGAGATGGTGGATCAAGATAGGCGAAGATGGGAAGGAGCAATGGATATTTGAATCCAGAGACGTCGAAACAAGCGTTTCTAAAGTCGATTATTCGGTGTTCTGGTACTTCCAACTTGTGGTTGTGATGTTCTGGGTTATTGCGATGTTTTTGAATATCATCAGATTCTACTTCTTCTGGGTAGGCTCACATCCTTCTGCTATGTCCTCTGAAGTTTACTTACTAGTTTTGCCTTGATCTTTTCTGTGCAATCCTTACTGGAACGAATTTACTGAACTTTTTCCGATGCAGTCGAGGTAAAAAAAATTCTGCTTGCTTTGAATTACAATGGAAATTGATTAGCACATAAAGAGAAGCTGAAAGGCCTGGTGAGAGATACGGCCTCAAGAGCAGCACAGGAAGCCGTTTCAAACGCAGCCACGAGGAATATGTTGATACAAGCTGTCCGAGCTTAGAAGAAGGGAATTAAGGTCTGTGCTGATTTAAAACAAAACCGGATGTATATATGTTGACTCGTAGATATCTTAATAGCTATTGAAGCAGTTCTGCAAAATAATTTATGAATTTGCTCAAATTTCAGAAAAGTTTAATTCTGGTTTTTACGAAATAGAGTTAGTTAGAATGCTACGATTAGACAATAGTAAGGAAGACTTTGCTGATATAGTATCATCCCATATACGATGCGTCGGAGATGTTCATAATGAATGTGAAAAATGACAACTCTCTGGTGGTAAGGTCCGAATTGAGACTACAATAAGGATTTTACAAAAATAGTATATTGAGAAAAAGTCATTCTGGTTAAAATGAAGACGAATAATCATTTTAACTGAGCAAGGGAGGGTCGTCTAAATTGCTCAGTGAAAGCAAGGTGGTAGTTGAGCATCTTCAATTATTTCTGATTAGTCAAATCAAAAACGCTAATACAGGTTATTGCGAGAGAGAGGAGAGTCTTCTAATAGGGACTCTGGAGTTAACCATTTACTATCAAAATGAAATCGCAATTTGCTCTGTCGCAAAAATTTGATCCTTGATAATCGTTACTTCGATACCGATTAGAACAGTGCTTCTTTTGATTGATTTTTCAGGTTAGTTAGAAGTCATTCCCATAAAACAGAAAATAAAAGTTAATTCAAATCTCATAAAATGGGAGTTAGTAAGAGCCTCAAGTAAAGCGTTCGAAAGCACCTAAGCCCTTACCTTCCAATACAGATGAAGACCGAACCGAAAAACTGAGTGCCCATCGTCAAGATATAACCGTGTAAGCTTCTAGCCTGACGAAAAGACAAAGACCAAGGCTCGAAAATGCTCGATCGGAACAATTGTAAAGGACACCTGGTTCCTTAAGAATTTGTGGCTCAAACTGATTCTCATCACAGACTATGATAGGTAATGTCCTTTAACTGGTGCAATTCCCATCAAAGCCTCAACTTTTTAGAGAAGAGTCTTCTTTCGCATTGACGATCAAAAAAGTCAGCCAAGAATCTAGCCAAATCTGAAATCAATGAAAACTGCCATAATTCCCAAGAAAACATAAGCCAGACTTATGAGCAATTGCTCGGTCGCGTGGCTGACAAAATAGACTGACTTGATATTCATTTATGGGGTTATATACTAGGGATTGCTTGAAACAACCGCAGTTAGTGCATCCAAAGATTGTATGTAGGTAGTTCTAATAAATCCATCATATTGCTTCTGTAGGAGGTCGGTAATTGAGTATCCTAGCTCGCCATCTTTTTGAGGGTAAAAGATCAAATTAAATCAATTAATTGAGAACAAAGCGCAGAGATCGTTCCTAAAGTGCTATATAAAATTTAAATTGGATGGTGCACATTTAAATAAACATTATTTGAGAGCGCTCTCCTGTGAGATCGGAAAAAAGAGGAAACTCCTTTTTACTTGGTAAACTTCCATCTTTATGCTTTTTTTGGTTCCCTTCTTCTCTTCTGGCGGTTTGAGCTTCAGGAATCCCCCGATTTCCAAGCGGACTTGGTCCATAGCCTTGTCTTCCCTGGATTCGGGGAAATTTTGCCAATTCGCACCCAATTTCCTCATTTCTTGCCTCCCAGCCTGTGTCTTCAGAGATGAAAGTGAGAGCGTGTGCTACTCCTTTGGTCCTCTGAAGGCTAATGGGGTGGGATTCGCAAGTATTGACTCTGGCGCGGTTTAGCGCTATTTAAGGGATATTGAAGCCAGGCCTTAACGATTAATTCGTGGAGCCAAGCGCTCGTTTTTCAAAAAATTTCTTCTGTTTTCCCTCTAAATCATGCCTTCCTGTGCTGAACTCATTTCACCAGACTAGAGATGACTTTGAGATCGAATACAAGAAAACAGTTTGACTACAGTCGCCCGCTTATCAAGGAAGATTCCCATGAATCGTTTTTGCGACTGGATGGCGGCGGCGACGCCGCAGACACGGCCTTTCCAGAGGGCGGTAAAGTCGGGAACCTGCGCAGAAAGGAGACGGTGCCTGAACCTATCAAAAAACCTGAAGCCTCAGCGGTGCCAACGGACCCGCAGAAAGGCAAACCGAATATCGCGATTCCATCAGTAAATAAGGTCGAAGACCAGAGTAAAGAGGCGGAAAATGCGAGGAAGTTCCAGGCGGAGGAAAACTATATAAGATACTCATACGTGAAGCTATACCCGCAACCCGAAATCTATGAGGCCACGGATTACGACCTGGAGTTTCTCAAGGAATTGAACCTGAATTCTTCTGGGAAACTCAAGACGGGCAGCGAGCAGATCACGCGCGAGGACTTCGAGAGGATGATTGAGATCTGGGACGCTGAGACAGACAAAGACGAGCCGATTTCGTTTCAGAAAGCGCAGGCCGCGATCGAAAAGGTCTTTGATGTGAATGCTTTCAAGGATCAGATTTCAGAGATCTATATTGTAAGCTTTTTGCTTCCAGGCTGCGTCTCACAAGGGTTTTTTTAATGATAGTATTGGAAAGGCAGAAGAGAGGCATTCAAGAGGCCTCTTGTGAGAAAGTACTGGAGGACTGTGAATCGTGACGAGTCGAATCCAAATGTCGTTTTTCGTGCTCGTGAGAAGCAGAAAATAGAGACAAGAAGACATAAGAGGGGTAATACAATCGAAAACTTGGATAAGGTAATGATTATCGAGCGTATCCGGCTGCTAACATGTGTAATTATAGATGAAAGGGCTGAAACACGAGCTCGAAATGGCCAAGACTCTGCTCGCTAATTTATGTCTCAGAGAAATGATGAAATACGAGTTGAATGGACTTTCCATTGCGAGTAACATCTCATTTTTTTCTCACAAAGTCGTAACTCTACTCTAATATAAAGAGTTCGATATGGCAGTCCAAGAGAAGATTGAAGGGGCTGGCTCATCAATCAATTTCAATCATTACAAGGAGAAATTTGACAATGAGGACCGATTGCTAAAGAGAAACCAGTTCAAAGAGTTTAATAAAATCGCGCAGCAGTACATCAACCAGCCATCCAAGGATGAGATTGATAACGCTGCGGGAACAAAGGCGCAAGCTTTGGCTAATGTTGGCACCAAGAACATTAACCGTATTGAAGAAAGCAATTTCTTGCTGGCGCGGTTCATTGCGAACGTCGTCCTGAAAGCAGAGCAAAAACATATCGTAAGCTCCCTTTTCCATTTAGTTTTCTTTAATTTTCTCTTTCAGACTCCCGAAAAAGTTGAAAAACTGGATCTTCCAAGCGTACAACAGCCCGTGCAGCTGCCACAGCCAACTCCTATCATCGAGCAAATTGTTCCTCCGATCATCGTGAAGAATCCTGTAAATAGCCTAATTCCTTGGTCCATATTAATGAGATTATTAGTCGAGCCAAGAAAAGCCACGCGAAAGCCGCAACTCCAAAGGGGCACTTAAGCCGATCTCTGTCTCTAAGCAGCCATCGAAGCCAAGTACAGTCCCTGCCTTCATCCTCTCGCTAATTGTTTGCTTCTCCACTATTTAGCCGAGCCTCCTCTGACTGCAGTACCCGAAGAGAAAAACATTTTTAGATATAAAATCCGCCGAAGAATCGGCCGTCAAGGCAAAATATGCATCGATAAGGTCTATATTCCTCCTGACGAATACCAATTCGAGCAGTTAAGGGACCGAACGAACGAGATTGTCCCTCCAAGGAAAATCGTGAAGCTCGATACTTTCGAAAGAGGTAATCTACACCACATACATAACAAAAGGAGCTTATCAATGTGTTTTTCTCATCCAAAAGGTCCTTTGAACGCTCTCTACGAGAATAAATACAGAAAAATTGAAGATGTGTATCCATTCGCTGATTCAGACGATGACAAGGATCTGGCTGAGTTCTCCAGAACGATGAAGAAATCACTGAGCTCATTCAAAACCTTCCAGAAGCAAAGAAGATCATCCATCCTTGCCACTGAATAAAAAGCGTGGATATATATTACCGAGTCTATTGGTGGCTCCAAAAAAGCACGTATCTTAAGTTCTATAGCTGATTTTTTCAATAAGAGTCCGCGTGTAGTAAATCATTACATTTCTTAGAGTTTTATCCTCCTAATCATTTTTCCAATACCCCCACTTTTCGTTATATAGAAGTAATCCTGGGAGTACTAATATAAACAATCAATTGTCTGTTTTCTTAGACGATTTCCATTTTTTTTAGCCCTTTTGATATGAAAACTAACATTTTATCATTGAGTTTCAAGATTCTCAGAATCGCTTTGACCTTTAACGAGTTCTTTTCAATTATAAAGCAATTTTGGTGCTATGAATTGGCATAAAGCATTGCATGTTGTTGCACTGAATTGAAGTATTATAAATTCAGAAGAATAACTAATAAGGCGATTTGCTGGTGACAATCATTGATTTTTCATCATTCTCAGTATACGGTTTCGACAGACGAGCATCTTCACTCTGAGATTCCTGCTCGTACATCGGCTTGTAGAAGTGCTCAGATCCCGTGGACATTCTGTCCTTGTTATCCTGGTCTCTTATCGCCAGTTTTTGTTTACGCTTTAGCATCACCATTACAATAAACAGCACAAGGTAGATCTAATTCATTGATGAAATTTCCATTAGAGAGAGTTTTTACCCCTGCACAAATAAAAAACACCACAGATGAGGTTCCGCGGTCTTTTATCTCGTATGGCTCAAGCGTCGGTGCTTTCGTTGCGAGGGCTATTGCAAAAATCCCCTGAGAAATTTATTCGAACATGAGATATTCCGTAGATAAGTTACCAAATAAATGAACCCAGCGAAGGAGGTCATCATGCAGCAATTTACAACTGAGAATGTGATAGCGGGTTAAGAGATAGTCAAACAGGTGTGAACTTACACGCAGGAGGTGGTCCGCGCGCCATTATGTATCTTGTTAATTAATAATATTAAGATTGAGGAATATTTTAAGTTTTTTTTTACAAAAATGTGATTCTAAAAGTACTGGAGTCTATTACAAGCTATTCAAAATGAATTTACATTGAAGAGGGTTCATTTATGCAATAAAAAACTTCTCGCATCTCAGAATTTATTCAGGCTGACCAAGTGACGGCTTAAATCTCGCTCACTGATTCTGTCGCCTGATTTCACCTTATCTAATTGTTGGGTCACTCTTGAAACTTGATTAAGTAAATCGTGGAATTTGGATTCTAAACTATTGCTGATTTCCACAGGCTGCTTGCTTGTCGTCAAGCTTTTATTCAATGACTCATACGTAGAGAAATCTATGGAAGGAGGGGTTAGAGAGAGACGCTTCGATAGCAAGAGGTTACTGGATGGGAACGTGAGACTTTCTGTGGGCTTATTCATGTGAGGTTTCGGTATGCAGGTCTGATCTCGAGTAGTTTCCACCTGGAACTCGTATTCGGTTCGAAGGTCCCGAGGTTTGAAGGATTGACTGCTCTCTGTGTTTTTAAAAGAAGCTGAAATGTCCTTGAGGTTGTAACGGTTCAGGTCTTGTGAATAGTCAAAAGTGTTTTCTGTAAGCGATTGTCCTTGGATGTAATATCTATTCTTCTTCACGAGGACGCTCTGGGAGCTGCTCTGAGGGAGTAGAACTTTCTCACTCTGTAAAGAGGACACAGGGATCGACTGTGGGGTGTGCTGTACTTCGAATAGAGCGAAATTTTCTTTGTTATTGTGAGAGGGAGTGCCTCTGTGCTCGGTAAACGATGATTTATTATTCTAGAGGAATTAATCATCAATGAAGGAGTTTAAGGCTTACTGATCTTGTTGATTTATTCTCCTTGAAGCCATCGTTCCGGGTCATTGTTTTCTTCGAGGTGGATAAATGACCGCCCCTTTGGGGTTGTTGCTCGTAATCGATCCTCGATTTATTTTCTTTTTCCTAACGAAATAAGGCTGAGGAAAACTTTCAGGAAGTTACTATCTTCGAGCTGATAATTCCATGTAAATGGTCAAAGAGTCCAAAAGACTCGAGGATGTCGTTTCCTACAGGAGACTTGATCCTAATTAAAATTTTCAATACAAAATCATATAAATTGCTGCTACCCTCCAACCACGATATCTTCCACGGGGTTTTGGCGTCCTCTCTTTGATAAAGACGTTCTGGATGGCGAATTGCGGTAATGCTGGTTTTTAAACTGCGAAGACTTTCCAGAAGCAGGCACGCCCTTCTTTCCTCCAGAATTAGTTGGACTATCAAGGAGAAAATGCTTTAGACATTATCTTTCACGAAGCTTACGTTCGCTGATAGCTTAATGGCGAGTCCCCCCTTCTCAACTGGAATGAAGAAGGACTATCTCGACTGCGGTTCCGAGAGTCGTTTTTGCTCCCAGAGACGCTTCGCTCATGGACTCTAGACTTTTCACGAGTCTCAGTATTCAGACGCGAGTCCACTCTCCCTTTCAAATCACTACGGTTTTGAGATTCAGTCTCAGTTTTCTCTGCGGATTGTCCTCTTTTTTGTGACTGGCTTCTGCTGCGAATGCCAGATCGTGTGGCTGAAGTGTTTCTCGACTTACGATCACTGTAACCCTCAGGTCTTGTTGTCATTGATTGTAAAATTTCGTTTTGTTTCGTTGCAGCTTCCAGCTCTTTTTTCTTCTGCCATTCCATATTATTTCGATAGAACGCTTCCGGGTTAAAATTCTCAGGCTTTCTTGCTCCTCCAGCACTGTTGGGCTGGAATGTGCATTCTTGGAGCTCTCGCGCAATTCTCTCCCTCTAAACGAAAGTGGAATAAGTAATATATACATAAAATATGCACCTGATTCTTAATTGCCTTCTCTTTCTGCTGTTTTTGCCATTTTTTCGTTTTGGCCACGATATCCTCGTTTTTATTCAAGGTTACAGCAGTCGGGCTCAAAATAGGTTTAAATGTGCACTGCTTGATCTCTTCCTTCTCCTTCTGCTCTCGATTCTTTTGGTGGACGATGGCTCGAACTTTCTGCTGTACCATCGCCTTCTTGAATAAATACTCTGAATGGCTTTTGGCCTGCTTTTTGT
>ENA-UOUE01001960-UOUE01001960.1-compost-metagenome-genome-assembly--contig:-NODE-1960-length-11010-cov-16.613921_pt1 | contig 11010 bp, 9 predicted proteins | sample MGYA00238146_ERZ747223 | MGnify/ENA primary metagenome ERZ747223 (study PRJEB28781, sample SAMN06268865) | compost metagenome | isolation source: single cell | place: USA: California, Emeryville, Joint... | reverse complement strand
TCTGGAAAAAATAAAAAATAAATAGAGAATTCTCATTAAAATGTTTCATCACAACAGCCTAACACTGATAGATTTGCTGTGATGCTTTTACCACTACGAACCCTTGTCTAGTCTAGTGATCTCTACCTTATGATCTGCTTTTCTCTCGACGAAAAGACTTTTGAAAGGCTCGGAGAATATTTTTTCCCTCAAGGTTTTTTCGAGTCTGCGTTTACTAAAAATTTGCTTTCCAAATGTTCTAATTTATTTTGATTCAGTCCTTTTGTCACTTGTACACTGATATTTTAATTGATTTTAATTCTCAAGGGATTTCGTAACATGGAGAGGCCTTTACCCTTTAGGACTCTCACACTTAAAAGAGAGAGATAGATCAGTCAAATCAAAAAGCTATGAGGGCTAGTCACCTTCGAGTAGGTCAAAAGAAATTCAGCTTGAGCAATGGCTTGGTCGAAGTTATTGAGTTTTAATTCACTCGGTAGTAAAAATAATTGATTAAGATAGCTCGGGTTTTTTCTCTTAATCCTTATTAAAAACATTTAATTTTTTTGTTTCTCTAAATGCCCAGCGATTAAATTAGGAATCCTCAAGCTATTGAACTGAATAAAGAGAGCCATATGCAATACCACCTTGATATTAACATTATTTTACTTCTACTGCCTAAAGCGTTACGGTTTGTTTCTAAAATTCAGCTACTCGTATCCATTTTCGATGATACATGTTCTTTATTTTAAATGCTTCCGAATTTGCTTCTGAAAATAAAAAATAATAAAAAGAGTGTTTGCTTTCTATAATTTTATTTTCAATATCAGAAGTCAACCTGAATTTTCTCAATGCTTGCTTTCAAGTGGCTCGATGCAAAGTACAGAACATTTGAAAAGTATATTTTAGGTCTCGAGAAAACTGCCGACTGGGAGCAACGCCTCAAAACCAAAAACCAATTTCGCCTCATGCTGACCATCACCATATGTGGAGTGTTACTAGCGAGTTACATATCTATACTCTACCGAGCTCTTGTCCCAATGCCGTTCTTGCTTGTTCCATCCACAGTTGTTGGATTCCAATATAAAGCCTACAAAGCAATGCGCGGGCTCGCTTTCGTGTCGATGACCTTAATTCCTTTTACGTATCACAACACTTCGCAGGTTTTCATGACGCCTGCTTCAATCTTATTCACTAACAGCCAAGTCCTGATCCAAACTCAATCCAAATGGTTGGTTATCGCACACTTGGCTATACAAGTCGCTGGTCTGTATTTTACGGGTATGAACAGCATAATAAATGTCATCACACAAATGAGTCCTGACGAGCTTGCAAAAAACATGAAAATAGCCTTACATCATGCGATTATAGTGACAATAATCAGTTTTTTGACAGCCAAATTAAACATGTCATATTCATCTAACCTCTTAAGAAGGATTACCGATCTCAAAGATAATCTTCATAAAGCTAACACGCAACTCAGTGATCAGAATTCCAAGCTCCACAACACCGTTCAAATGAAAGATCTCTTTATCTACACCTTCTCACATGAAATGAAAAACGCTCTTAATGGTCTGATGGGTAACCTTAGCCTAGCCTATGAGGTTACGAAGAACACCCGCGTTCAAAGTTATTTGGTTTCAGCCAAGATCTGTGGAGAAGTCCTTGCAAACTTCATTCATAACATTCTTGACTCTGGGAAAATTGAAAATGGTACACTGGATGTGTCGACTGAGAAAAGAGATGTAATGCAATTTTTCGAGAATTTCTGGATGATTTGTGGCGGTATCATCCAGAATAAACGATTGCAAGGCCATCTCGAGATCGAGAAGACCGTCCCGAGGTACTTAGAGCTGGACGAGCAGAGGATGCTACAGGTCCTGCTCAATTTAACATCAAACGCGGTGAAATTCACCGAGAAAGGACGCGTCAATATCCGAGTGAGTTGGCAGACAACTTTTTCTTCCTATCATTTATTGCCAAAACCACATGTTGAAGTCAAAGAAAACTCTGTCATGCTTGCACCGTGTTCGTCCGATTCAAGCGTTGATGAATTTTCCGAGTCGATAAATGACGCACCTGCGAACAAAGAAGACCAGCATTTAGTGACGCAATATCACAAAAAATTCCTCGATTCTTCGAGCTTTTACCAGCTTAATTTAGCCAAATGGAAGTGGGACCAAAACGAAACCTTAGCAAAGAAGCTGCCTAGAGGCTCGAAGGGGGTTCTCAAGATTCAGGTTTTGGATACTGGCTGTGGAATAGCAAGCGAAGACCAAGAGTTCTTGTTTCAAAAGTTCGCTCAGGTGCCCCAGCCTGCTAGCCAAAGGAAAGTAGGGACTGGCCTGGGACTGTGGATTTGCAAGGAACTTGCACATCGACTCGCTGGAGATATTAAGATGCGTTCGGTAGTGGGGGTAGGCTCTGTATTCGAATTTACAATCCGAAGTAAAGTGCCTGCTTCTGGTGAAAGTTTAAGCTCTTATCGTGGTTCAAAGATGACCAATATCAGTAACCTCACGATAGAAAGACCTAGTAGAACCATGCACCCAGCTGTTAACAGAAAGAAGACGCTTATTGTTGATGATGATAGCTTCAACGTGGAATTGCTGAAAAATTACCTCCAAAAGCTTGGGATCAGCTATCTGTATGCTTATGACGGCGAAGAAGCTTTGCAGATATTTAAAAAGAATTATCGCGATATCTGCTTTGTGTTAACTGATAATTTCATGCCGAAAAAACTTGGAACTGAGGCTGCAGTGGAGATTTCAGCTTTCCTTCGTGAGAAAAGAATGCCCAGCATTCCTATTCTATGCATATCTGGAGACATCAGCGTGAGCGTCGGGGAGATGGGTATCACAGGTGTCATGCAAAAGCCGGTGAGCTTCGAGAGGCTCAAGCAAGAAATTCAGCTCGTGTATCCACACATTGCTGATGCAACCTCACCGAAAAGAAATGTGTAATTAAGGCTTGCTCCCATTTCAAAAAACTGAAACCGCTTGAAATATATAGATAAGAGACTATATGCTTACTAATTCTGTGAATTCTGTCGACTTATTCTATTTAATGTTTCTATCGGATACCGAGATATTCATAATTCTATACCTTTCTTGGTTCAATTGTTTCAAAATCAGTATCAAATAATCATTGTCCAATAGAAAGCCTATGATAAGCAATGAGTTGGTTAAGCTTAGAGAAAGAAAAGCTTAAGGTGTACGGTGACTAATCTAGTTTTAAGTATTGTGGACAATTAGTCTCATTTGAATTGTAAATTATTACCATTATCAACAAAGTATTTTTCGACTGGCTTTTTCTACTCTAAAGTTCTAAGCAAGTCACCACAACCGCTTTTTTGAGGCTCTCTAAAAACGGTGCCTGGGTTAATTTCGATTTAGCTCTAATTCTATCATCTTAAATAATTGCGTACTTCTCAATAATTAATAGTAAGCTTTGGGTGGTTATATTAAAAATGAAAAAATTGGCTCCGGTCCAAAGCGTAACACCTGGCAAATTTCGTCATGCTGCCAAGACTTCTCTCGATTCACGCATCTTATTGCCTACTACCAGCGACTCCACGCTGTCTCTCTCCCAAAACCACACCTATATCTCTCCAACTAGATTAAATGCAAAACCTCACGCGATAGTCGGCAAAGTCAGCGTCAATAGAGACATCAACAATGAGCGGGACATCATCAAAACGCTCAGCACCAGACGAGAAAAGAGTTTTATCTACGACTTTAAATATCCCACTTTCCACAGCGATGTTTCACTCAGCGCTCTCGAAATCAACAAAGAGCCGAGCTACCGAAATGAATTTAGGTTCAAAAAGACCAACTCAATGCTTCCGAAGATAGAAAACTCACAAATAAACTCATATATTGAAGCTCTAAATTCCCATGAAGATATGCTTAAGGATTACTTGAGACCGCCTCAAGAAGAAGCCGCTTACAATGAATTCACGAAGTTCCACCAAGAATTTGAGAAGAAAAAAGCAGATGCGTTACAGATGAGCAGGATAATCGGTTCAAAGATCGAAAAATTCGCTCCTACGCTGAGCGTGGATCTTGATCCAGAGCTGGAGGAAATCCGAAAGTTTAAGAACAGAGCAATAGACCACAGAACTTCGAGAAAGAAAAGACTTGAGCCGTTGAAGTCCCCAAGAGACCTCGGAAATTCAAGAGTGAGTATGAAAGAGGCAATTGATGAATTGCTAGAAAGAGTGAATCGAATGTACCCAATTCCTGAGAGCACAGACGATTTGAACGCAGCTACTCTTCAGAAGAAGCCGTCTCTGCAAAAAAAGCCTTCGGTTGATCCCGAGGTAAAGTCTGAAGTTTCCAAAGATCTCAATAAAAGCAGCTTCGGAGTCACCGCGATGAAAAAAGCAGATTCTAAAAACCAAAAGGCTGAGAAGAACGGCGACGCCAGTCCTCTCGGCACTAAAACGACCAGTGAGCTCGATGGCAGCAAAACAAACCGAAGTGTTGTGGATTCGACTGCTGAGAAGCAGAGGAGGCCGATGAACAAAGAAATAGCGAGGAAATTCTGCAAGGTGCTCAGAAAAATTTCACTTGTATTGGAGATGACGAGACTTTCATATGATGAGGTGAGCAATTTTCTCATGCTATCTATCTTTTACAAGAGAAATGATGTAATTTTAGATTTGCACGAATAAGGTGTTTAGCAAAAAGCCTTATGAAGATCCAAAATCCCACGAATTTTTCAAATGTTGCAAAGAAGGGCTGTTAAAAAACGTTATCCATCTCGTTCGTAAAAACAAGTATCTTCTTTACAACTTTGATGAGACGAGAAAGACGGGATTGCATTGGGCGGCGAAAAGAAAACACAATAAAATTTTGAAATTTTTGCTGGAGGCAGGTGCCGATGTTAATTGGCTTGATATAGTAATTGAATTGATCAATAAAGATGTTTAGTTTTATTTTCCAAAAGGCTGGAAGGTCAGCGCTTTTTATGGCTGCGAGTGTTGATAATTATATTGGAACAAAATTACTGTTGTATTATCGAGCAGACCCTAACGTGGTAACTGACGGTAAGCGTGGGGTGCTCGATTATGCAGCCAGTTTAAGAATTAAAGCGCTGATTGAAACTGCGAAGAGAGTTCGAATTTCTATGGATATGGCTCCGAGAAGCAAGAGACATCAGATTTGGAAAACATTTGGTAAAATATCATGGGAATAATATGGCTTATGTTCTGTTCTTAGGTCTGCCGAATTTTATCATCAAAGATGAAGAACTCGATGAGTAGGGTAAGGTGATGCTATATGAGAACTTGCCTTTCACAATAAACTAATTTTGTAGATCATTGAACACAGCAAGCTTCGATAATCTCATTTTAAGCGAGTTAAAGTTTAGTTAATTCTATAATTTCTATGGTTCCAGAAAATTGCGAGTTAAGATATTTTCCAATGAATTGAATGCGCTTTTGACGATTATAATTTCCTGTCTCTCATTGGATGTATTATCATTATCAAATTAATATTCTTTGGCTGTCTCACTGTTTTAACAACGCTTTTAGATATTCTTTATAACACTTAAAGAAGTTGCTTCACGTTTCTTAACGAAATTAGATAAACAACGTTTAATTCTATTTATAACTACAGCGCAAATCTATCAATAGATCCCCTTTTTAGTTGTGGTGACTCTCCTTGATTTTCTAGTTCTATGCTCTGGATAGTGGCATGTGTAACTGAACCTAAGTAAAATTATGAATATTTGTGGATGCTAAATCCAAGCTCTTACCAATGTCAGATATGTCGTCCCTGATATCGTTGTTCTCATCGAGTTTGAACTTCGCGTCATCTCTAGCATGGACCATTTTAAGCATAATTCGATGAGTTAGTTGATTACCTAATGACTTTATCTGAAAGAAAGTCATCGATTCGAACCATTAGCTTCTTCAAACCCTTAGGCTCAGCATAAACCTCGTCATCACTGTGTGTTTTAAGCATTATATATTTCAGTTAATAAAGTTTATCTACTTGTCTTTAGCAAACACCTCAAAATGCTCCATTACTGGTACAAGGAACGTGCCTTGAACGAAAATCTTCATAAATGAATTAGATGAGCTTAATTTATCGAAATATCATACTGTAACAGTGGCATAAAGGAGAGTGATTAACAGCATGATTTGCCCAACGTCTCCTTGTTTAAAAACATTTTTAGCCATAATTGCCAGTGCAAATGCTAACAAATCGCATAAGTTCAACTGAATACCGAATGTTATATTACCCATAGCTCCTCTAAATCCAGAATATATCAAAACATTTTGATAGTTCGAATCAATTTTTCGAGAATCCCGGAAGAAGTTGAGAATGAAGCTCAAGACTTTGATTTGAAAGAATCTTGCGACGTTTATCACCAAAAATGCCAGGAAGAAAAGACTGATTCCCATTTGCCTATCCAAGTAATTTTCGTTAGCTTTTGATAGTAATGAGCATATTACGAGAAAGAGAAGTCAAAGCTAAAGAAGCTGATTCCAATGAAAATGAAAACAATATGCTCTGAGCTGGTCGCCAGGGCATCATATATCCGTTTCGTGAGCTGTATTCGGGAAATCAGTTCTTTTTCCCACAGAAACAAAACTTACTTTTTTCCCAGAGTTCGACAGGTTAGGTAAACAATATTTTGACATAGATATTCCACAGAACATTATCGTTACGATACCGGAGAGGTCAAAGCCCTGGTATATTAGGAAAATCAAATTATTAAATCAGTTTTTACTTCTCCTATCAGATATGATATCCAAGGAACCACCATCATCATTATCGTTTCCGTGTTCTCTTGGTTTTCACTTTTCTCTTTGTCTCCTTTGAAGTACATTTTCAATATCTTCATCATAAGGAAGTTAACAAATTAAGCAACAACGAATTAGACGGGGAAGTACTTTAGCGCAAATGAGTCCAATAAGATACCCGATAGCCATTGAGCCAAAAAATATGACGCAGAAATCCAAACTGAACATGACAAAACTGAAATCCTTCTTTTCGATATAAGCGTCAGAAGTAATCCTTAAGTTATAATGATTGCTTTAGCAACATCGACTGAAGAACCGCTCACCTGAAAAACGTCACGGTAAAGGCGTCGTTTAGAATACTCTCGCCAAAAATAAGCATGCAGAGAAGCTTATCAGCATGCATTTCTTTAAAAATCGCAAGCACAGAAACCGGATCTGTCGCTGAGATAAGCGCACCAAATGCGAGACTTTCATTCCAGCCAAAATTCTAAGAAATATCATTGGTAAGAACCTCTCACTTTAGAGAAGGGTGCAATACACTAGTCAATTCAAGTGAGTTGGCCATCGCGAAAAATCCTCCGGTGACGAATGTCGCGATCAATGTGCCAAACACCGCGAAGGTCATTATACTTCCGATTTGATTAAAGAAAAGTTTCTGCAAAGTTGATTAAGGCGAAGTGTCTGGTTTCTGTTCTTACTTTGTCCATATTCAGGGCACTAAAAACGGAGAAAGTCAATAAGAGACCAAAAACAGTGGGAATTGCTACCTCTCGAAGATAATAGGTGGGAGCAGGACGATCATAAACAAAGTTTCATATCCTTCTTTGATTTGACCCAACATATTTTTTGCATGAGCAGTCTTGAGGATCATTCCAGTAAATAACCCTAATCACATTCAAATGAGCCTAAAATTGGATAATTTATGCACCCAATAATGTTGTTAGTGTGGATTCTTGAATATATTTTGCAACTCTTGGGTACTTTTGTCGAAGGAGCTTTCGCATTCTAAGGATAATCGCGTTTGCAACCATCAAACCAAACATTAGCAGTATGCTTCCACTGATTTCTTGAGTCTCCTGCTCAGAAGTAAGCAAACGGAAATGATTAATCAGATACATTCGTTGTGGAAGGAGTATCTTCAGCGAGCTGAGTTTTATTCTGAGGCTCAGTGCTCATTGAGTTTGCAGTTTAAGTATCGAAATATCAATAAAATTTTATGGATCAATAACCTGTTATAAGCTGAATTTACAGGAAAAATAGAAAGCCACACATTGGCATAGCAGCTTAATTTCAGTAAATCTCGCTTTATCGTCGTCAATAAACAAAGGTCAGGAACAAATGGAACAGTTTCAAAGATCTACGAGATTCTGAATAAATCGATCTGAGAATTCTCATACCCAAGCCAATACCAGCTGAGATAGCTGTATCTTAGCATTTTCTGAAGCATTAATATCAAGTAATTCCTAAGTCTCATTTGTTGCTGTATTATTGCAAACTTTTCTCTAGGCTTCTACTTCCCATAGTAGGTTTGCTCACAGTTCTGGCTCCTTTCGTTTGCTGGGTGACTTGTCACTTACATTCTTCAACTAAACTCTAGCAATTGACTCAATGGCCTCAATGCTTATCCTAGAATTTCTAACCTCAAGAGGTTGATGCTTTATATATAATTAGGATTTATTCAAGTAAATAAATGGACACTCATATCTACGAGCTTTTTACTACCAATCTTTCTTATGTGCGAGAACACTCTAGTCCCAAAGGCAAGCCAATAGAGCTTAAGAATGAAAAATACCAGAGCACAGATGAGTTTAGTCGGAATGTAGGTGACTGGATTGCGAATCATGTTAAATCAATAGAAAAACTTATCAGAACCGAGCTGGGCGAGAACCATAAACTACTTTCTATCAACTCGGTGGATCTTATCACCGACAGAGTGTTGATTTACTTGGAAGAGTTCCCTGCGGATGCAGAAGAGATTAACTTCAGCTCAATTGTAACTGCTCTGAGGCCTCCTCTTCTCAAGCTCCAGAAGCTAGCTTCAGATCCTTCTTTTGAAGTGTATGGAACTCAGCCGCTGCCTGAAGAAGAGCTTAAAGAGATGATTAAAGGCAATACTAAGGAAAAAAGGATTTATTTTAGACTCGTTAATAATGCCTTGCTGAAAGCTCTTTCACAACAACTCCGTGGTGAGAAAGATCCTCAACTTTCGAAGCAAGAGACCTCATCTTCGCTATTCCAAAATTTTAAGTTCCAACGAGCGGTAATTAAAATTCTGGATGATGGACCGGCACAAATGCAGGAAGTTTCGTCACAACAAAATCACAATGGGCCGAACTCCATGATATCTAAGTGCCAAGAAAATCAGCAAAAGACAAGAGCTGATTCGTTGCGGGAAAAATATGAGAATTATCAGAGAAATGAAAAGCAATCAGATGAGAAAAATAGTAACGCCTACACTTATGATGTGCCTGATCCAACCTATCTGAGTGCATACTCCAAATCAAAACCAAAATCAGAACCATATTTCAAAGAAATTGACGAGAAAACCAGAAAAGCTAAGTTCTTTCGAAATAGAAATAAGACAGGTTTGATTTATGAAGGCTTTGTAAACGAACTTGGACAGAAACACGGCAAGGGACGATACAATTATCCGAACGGCGACATTTATGAAGGTCAATTTGTTAACGATCAATGTGAAGGAGAAGGAAAACTATTTTTCAAAATTGGTGGGCAGAGCGAATGTCCTGGCGGATATTATGAAGGAGGGTTTAAAGCAAATAAAATGGAAGGCTTGGGAAAGCTGGTAAACAAGAACGGAGTCCCTATTTACCATGGAGAGTTCAAGCAAAACGTAAAAGATGGATTCGGTCGTCTCTTTTTGGAAAATTCCGATTGGTATGTTGGACATTTCTCTAACAATTTCAGACATGGCCAGGGAACGCTGTTTATAAGGAAAGAGTACGCACTCGAAGGTAATTGGGAAACTAATCGAAAGCATGGAGAGTTTAAGAAATATCGGGAGTGGATATTCGATCATGAAGGAATACCTCAAGTCAAGAACGAGAAAGATAATGAAATTATTTACTATCGCCAAGACCAGCTGTCAAACACAAAGCCATCACGTATCACGTTCGTTGATTCCAGCGACAGCAAGATATTGGGATCTAACACTTCTCAGCGCACCAACAGACCAAACAGAGAGATCATCACGCGGTTTGGAATACGGCTTACAGATGAAGACATGGTAACTTTGAAGGGCTCGAATCCTCTTGGTGCAAATATCGTAAACGCTTATATGAGAGCAATTGAAGAAAGATACCTGGAATTATTCTGCGCGAATGTCAGGGATTTACCTAGAATACTGTTTTTGGACTCAGATTTCTTTTCGCAGTTGACGTTAGACGATCTATACGCAAAGGAAATCAGTTACGAGAAAGTACAAAATGCATTGGCAGCTCACTCTTCGAACGAAAATTCAGCGTTTGATCTGTATGATAGGATCTTAATTGCAGTGAACAAATCAGGGAGCCATTGGGTGTTAGCTGAGATATTTTGCTATCACTCGGACAAAGGGAAGGCTACAGACTTGGAATTCAGGGTTTATGATTCCATGGCAGAGGAACGAGTCTTTGATGACCCGAGAAAAGATCCCATTTTCCGCCATTTACAAGACTTTGCACTCGTTGAAATGGAGGAACGATTTAAGGGTAAAAGGCCACAGATCATGGCCATGATATTGAAGGCGACATACAAATATATGCAAGTCCCTCGACAAAGGGATATGTACAACTGTGGTGTTTTCCTGTGCAAATTCATTCAACACCTGGGTTCTGGGAAACAGAAAATTGCCTTTGATAGTTCTGTTCAAGAGATGAACGCTTTCAGGAAGGAAATCGAAAAAGTGCTTCTGAACAAATGCGAGAATCCATTGCTTCCATCAGTGGTTGACAGTGATCAAGAAGAGGAGAACTACATAAGTAAGAGTGAGAGCTTATCAGTCTCGAAATACTCTTGAATTTAGATTCCAATGTTAATGATATATCGTTGAGAGATACATAAAACAAAGATCTTGAGTTTGCAGCATTTCAGATTCATAATGGGTATTGTTAGGTTGAATTAGTTATTGGAAGTACTAAACAAGAACTTCACGGTTTTCGGTATAATTTCTGGATAGTTGGAATTATTAATAAGAATATTATAGTTAAGCGTCCGATCAATCTTAGAAATTTACTCCATTGGATTGACAAACTAAGAATTGTCTTTGCGAAGCAACCTCT